>Ga0209404_10000039_pt1 | contig 127285 bp, 121 predicted proteins | sample TroAtlMetagenome_2_FD_187447 | JGI IMG/M metagenome (GOLD analysis project Ga0209404, IMG submission 187447) | Marine eukaryotic phytoplankton communities from Atlantic Ocean - Tropical Atlantic ANT8 Metagenome (SPAdes) (version 2) | ecosystem: Environmental > Aquatic > Marine > Oceanic...
TCCGACTCCAAAGGCCGGTTCGTACGCAGAGTGCGGACTTCCAGGGGCTTGAGCCGTATGCGGGGAAACTCGCACGTACGGTTCTTAGGAGGCTGAGGCGCGGGTAACCGCGCCTCGGCTATCCGGTACCGCGCAAGGATCATCGTGGCTAATTCAGGCGCTCCGTTCTCAGCTCGGAACCGCGGGCAGCATCGGCAGATCGACAATTCTTTCCCGGACAGCGCGAAGACCGCGCTTCTTCACCTGTTTTACGATCTGGAAGAGAAACAATACGTCGCAGGCTGGCCTGCCATCGCAAGAGAACTGCAGCGTATTGGCCGGCAGCCTCCTGTCTCATACAGTTCGACGTCAGTTCCAGCAGGCAGGCTGGCGAAAGCTGACGCGGAGGCAGCGCTCGCTTCTCTGAGGTGGGAAAATGCGTATGACTTCTGCGAGCGACTATACGGCCACCTCCCGCAGGACGTGGGCATCTGGCACGACAACGACTACGAAATCACCACCCCAAAGAGTGACGTTCAGAAGTACATTGGAGCCGAACTCGAGCGCATCTTCCTGGAAGAAGGGTTGGCATTTGAGTTCACCGACGGTCTCGTCCGTCGCCGGGGCCGGAAGCACACCGTAGATCAAACTACGCGGGCGCAGGTCGTCCTCGGCGACAATCGTTTGGCCGGAGCACGAAAGCACTACGAGAAGGCCCTTCAGTTCTTTCGCAATCCCACAAAGCCCGACTATGAAAACTGTGTCAAAGAGGCCGTGTGCGCGGTGGAGGCAGCAGGCAAGGCATTGTTCCCTGCCGCCAAGGCAGCAACGCTAGGAGACCTTGCTAAGTGGTTCCTCACCACCAAGGATTTCGTAGTTCCCAAAGCCCTGCTAAAGACAATTGAAGGGCTATATGGCTATCGTAGCGGCGGGGATGGGGTGGGCCACGGCGGTGCAGCCGGTGGACCCGCGACCGCCGAAGTAGCCGAATACGTCCTTAGCGTTTCGGCGTCCCAGATCATTTACCTCGTTGATATAGAGAGCACGAGCGATGACATCCCGTTCTAACGAGCGCGGCCTAACAACGCTGGAACGCGGGCGTTATGTTGCGGAGGAAATGAATGCCTGAGCCGTTAACAACCGTAGGCCTAGGAGCAGTCGCCGCCTACCTCAGCAAAGATGGCGTGGAGAAGTTTGTCGTGGTCAAGTAATTTCGGACACCCCGATAGGGGAATCAGGCGGTTGCCGTTTCGTAGTGGGTGGGAGCTCGATAGCCGAGCGTGGAATGGAGCCGGACGCTGTTGTAGAAGCCGACGATGTAGTCGGTGATGTCAGTGATTGCTTCGGCGTGATTGGCATAGTCGCGTTGCCAAACCCGTTCCATCTTCAGATTCAGGAAGAAGCGTTCCATGACGGCGTTATCCCAGCAGTTGCCCTTGCGGCTCATGCTGGCGACGAGGTGATGTGCGGCGAGCAGCTTGCGGTGATCGCCGCTGGCATATTGACTCCCGCGATCCGAATGCACGATGAGCCCAGGCTTGGGCCGGCGCACGGTGATAGCCATCTGCAGGGCGGTGCAAACCAGGTCGGCCGTCATCGTCGGCGCTATCGCCCAGCCGACGATCTTGCGTGAATACAGGTCCAGCACCGCCGCCAGATAAAGCCAGCCGCTGCGGGTCCGGATGTAGGTGATGTCGGAGACCCAGGCACGATCCACGGCGGGGGGATTGAACTGGCGTTGCAGGAGATTATCGGCGATCGGCAGGTCATGCCGGCTGTCGGTGGTGTGCACGAACTTGCGCCGCCACTTCGGCCGCAATCCGTTCCGTTTCATCAGTGTACGCACGCGGTGGCGGCCCAGCGTGAAGCCTTGCATGCGCAGCGCCGCCCGCAGCCGCCGGCTTCCGTAGCTGCGGCCACTGGCCATGAACGCAGCCTTCAGGTGAACGCTGGCCACGCATACTGCGGGCCGGCGCTGCTGGGCGGCATAGAACCCCGAGCGGCTGACCGCCAGTACCCGGCACATCTGCGAGACTTCGGCCTTCTGTTGCCGCTGAGCGATCAGGCGATGGATCACTTCAGTTCCCGGGCAAAGAAGGCCGAGGCTTTCCTGAGAAACTCCTCTATCAGGCCGCTTTGGCTTGCAGGGTATAGCCGAGTGACTCGGCTCGACGAGTGAGGTTGTTCAGAACACGTTGGCGATAGCGCTCTTCGTAGTACTGCGCGCCGGGATCGACGTATTCCATGCCGTAGCGAAGCGTGTTGTAAAAGAGCACGGCGATCTTGCGCGCCGTGGCCGTCACTGCCTTGGCCTTGCCGACCCGTGACGATAGACGTCGGTAGAAGGCCCCCAGCGCGGTGTCGGTTTTTCCCAGCACGACGGCACTCATTCGCAGCGCCGCGGCCGCCTTACTGGAAGAACGGCGCGTCTTGGCCGACAGGACCTTGCCCCCGGAAATCTTGTTGCCAGGGCACAGGCAGAGCCAGGACGTGAAATGCTTGGAGCTGGGCCACTTGCTCATGTCGCTGCCACACTCCGCAACGAGCTTGAGCGCGACGTAAGGGCCCAGCCCGTGAATCTCGGTCAAATCGACCCCCAGCATGGCGTAGAGGGCGGCCCGCACATCAAAGGCAAACCCATTGGGCTGTTGTGTCCGGCATCGGGCCGGAGACAGAGGACCGGGCATCTCTGCATTCGCCTGCAACCGTTTCAGCGCCGACTCGATGCGCGCGTCGCATTGGGTGATCTGTGTCTGATAGAAGTCGTAGAGCGCGACGGCTTGTGTCAACTCGAAGACATGTTCGTCCTGATAATGCCCGCCGAGGGCCGCTTCGATGGTCTCGATGGAGGCTTTGCATCGAACGTCCCGATGTTGGGCCAGGGACTTCGGATCGCGTTCGCCTGCGACGATGGCCCGGAGGATCTTCATGCCGGTCACCCCCGTCACATCCCGGACTACATGGTGCAACTGCACGTTCATCTGCATCAGGGCCTTCTGCATGTGCTGAATGTGAGCGGCACCGTATTCGATCAGGCGCTCACGTTGACGCAGATAGGATCGTAGCGTTGCCACGTCCTGCTGGGGCCGAAAACTCGCACGCAGCAGGCCATAGCAGTGCAACTGTTGGAGCCACTGAGCGTCATTGACATCGGTCTTGCGCCCCGGAACGCCCTTGGCATCCCGGGCATTGACCAGCACCACCTTGAACCCCTGCGCTTCCAGGATCTCAAACACCGGCAGCCAGTAGATGCCGGTGGATTCCATCGCCACCGTCGTCACCTGAACCTGCTTGAGCCAGCGGGCCAACTCGTGAAGATCCGCCGTGAAACTCCGAAAGGAGCGCACGGGTTCGGATGCACATTCGGGATCGACCGCAACGACGTGGAACTGCGCGCCGATATCAATGCCCGCGGCGCGGGGATTGACAACCGACATTCCGCTGCGGCGACGGCGGCGTGTTGGGGATGGGGATTGCGCCATGTGGAACCTCCGGTCAGGGTGGAAGTGCCAAAGGGCGGGACTGCGGATTCAATCACTTTCCTGAACGGGATCGCCTGACGGCGTCACCAAGGTCGGGTCCGCTTCAGTCCCTGGACCATGTTTTTTGACGGGATCAATCACCAATAAGCGAACGGCCACTCCCTTCAGCAAAGTCAGTCTACGCTCGACCGGAGTTTCTGCCATCGGGAAGCGGCGCGCCGATTCGGAGGTTTTTTAACAGATCATTGTCCGATCGCAGTTGCCGGTTCTCCCCCTCCAGCTGCCGGATTCGCTGTTGCTCGGCCGTCAGCGGCTTGCCGATTCCGCTGCCGCCGGCCCGCTCCGCATCGTACTGCGTCAACCAGCGCCGCACCGCGCTATCCACCAGATTCATGTCGCTGCACACCTGCGACACGCTCAGCCCCTGATCTCGAATCAGGCCGATCACTTGCAGCTTGAACGCCACGTCAAACGTCCTACGGATCTTGTCGCTCATCTCTTCTCTGTCCTCAGTCGGGGGAATCATCCCCTATCGAGGTGTCCGAAGAAATTAGACCATGACATATAAGTACGAAAGTGCGGATCGATTGTAGGGCAGGACCATGCTGCGCAAACCCCGATAGTACTTGCCTGATGTCCCGTGCCACGGGATCCAGCGTGGACATAGCAGATGGCCTACGGTTGGCCGTAGTTCGATGGACGCAGGTGCGCCGATCACACCGATAGGTGACGTTCCACCAAGGTATCGCTGAGCTCGCCGATATCGCCGCCAGCGACCAGCCGGCCCTTGTCGAGAATGCGGAATTCGCTGGCGACGCGGCGCGCGAACGGCAGCTTCTGCTCGACCAGCAGGACCGTCAGCCCGGTTTCCTGGTTGAGGCGTATCAGCAGATCGCCGATTTCGGCGACGATGTTGGGTTGGATGCCTTCGCAGGGCTCGTCGAGGATCAGTAGTTTGGGGTCGAAGATCAGTGCGCGGCCGATCGCGAGTTGCTGCTGCTGACCGCCTGAGAGATCGCCGCCGCGGCGGCGGGCCATTTGCTTGAGCACCGGGAAAGTCTGATAGACGCGTTCCAGCGCTTCGGCGCCGTTGTCCTTGCGCACGTACTGGCCGAGTCGCAGGTTTTCCTCGACCGAGAGCTGACCGAAGATTTCGCGGCCCTGGGGCACGTAGCCCACACCCAGCGAGGCGCGACGGTCGGCCGCCACCGCTGTGATGTCCTTCTCACCCAGGTGAATGCTGCCGGTGCTGACCGACAGCAAACCCATCACGCATTTGAGCAGCGTGGTCTTGCCCATGCCGTTGCGGCCCATCAGGCAGGTGATCGAGCCTGTGGGGACTTCGAAGTCCACGTCCCAGAGGGTGTGGCTGCCGCCGTAGAACTGGTTGATGCCTTTGAGGGTCAGCATGCCCAGGCTCCCGGATAGGCCCGTAAGGTCGGCAAAGTGCAGCGCGCCCATGTGATGCCAGGACGGACGCGTCCGCGTGGGCACGGCCTTCGGCCTTTGCCCACCCTACATGTCGGCTGGCCGAAGGCTTGGAGACCCGTAGGGTGGGCAGAGCGAAGCGTGCCCAGGTGATGCCGGGTCGGATGCATTCGCCTAGCCAAGACCTTCGGCTTTTGTTTCGCCCGATATGCCGTTTGCTCGATGTCTTTGAGTGTCAGCATGCTCAGGATCCCAGATAGACTTCGACGACTTCGCGGTTGTTCTGGCACTCGTCGATGCTGCCTTCGGCGAGCACGCGTCCCTCGTGCAGCACGGTGACCTTGCGCGCGATCGAGCGCACGAATTCCATGTCGTGTTCGACCACCACCACGGAGCGCTTGCCGGCCAGCGACACCAGCAGTTCGGCGGTGCGTTCGACTTCCTGCGGCGTCATGCCGGCGACGGGTTCGTCGACCAGCAGCAACTGCGGGTCCTGCATCAGCAGCATGCCGATCTCCAACCATTGCTTTTGGCCGTGCGAGAGGCTGCCGGCATCGCGGTCCTGCTCGGCGGACAGGCCGACCAGGGCCAGGGTTTCGGCGATGCGGTCGCGCTGTTCGGACGACAGGCGCGCCACCAGCGTGCTCCAGACGGACTTGTCGCCGGCCATCGCCAGTTCCAGGTTCTCGAACACGGAGTGCTCGCCGAACACGGTCGGCTTCTGGAACTTGCGGCCGATGCCGGCCTCGGCGATCTCCGGTTCAGACAGCTTCAGCAGATCCACGTTCTGCCCGAACCAGGCGCTGCCGGTATCGGGCCTTGTCTTGCCGGTGATCACGTCCATCATCGTGGTCTTGCCGGCGCCGTTGGGGCCGATGATGCAGCGCAGTTCGCCAGTATCCACGTACAGCGTGAGTGCATTGAGCGCACGGAAGCCGTCGAAGCTCACGGTGATGTCTTCGAGATACAGGATGGTGCCGTGGCTGAGGTCGGCGCGTGTGGCTTGCGGCGGGCGGTTGACGAATTCGAAGACCCGTTCGCGGTCGGTCAGTGTGCGCAGGGATGAGGCGAGGTTCATGATTTTCTCCGCAGGCGCGCGATCAGGCCGACCACGCCCTTGGGCAGGAACAGCGTGACCACGATGAACAGTGCGCCCAGTGCGTACAGCCAGATTTCCGGCATCGCCGCGGTGAACCAGGTCTTGGAATAGTTGACGATGCCGGCACCGAGCGCGGCGCCGTAGAGCGTGCCGCGTCCGCCGACCGCGACCCAGACCACGGCTTCGATCGAGTTGATCGGCGAGAACTCGCCGGGGTTGATGATGCCGACCTGCGGCACGTACAGGGCACCGGCGATGCCGGAGAGCACGGCCGAGAATGTGAACAGCGCAAGTTTGAAGCGTTCCACGCGATAGCCGATGAAGCGCGCGCGCGACTCGGCATCTCGGATCGCGGCGACCACGCGGCCGTAGCGCGAGGTGACGATGTAGCGGCAGGCCAGATAGCCCAGCGCCAGCGCCAGCACCGAGGCCAGGAACAGGCCGATGCGGGTGCTGTCCTTCTGCAGATCGAATCCCAGCAGTTCCTTGAAATCGGTGAGGCCGTTATTGCCGCCGAAGCCCATCTCGTTGCGGAAGAAGGCCAGCATCAGGGCGTAGGTCAGTGCCTGGGTGATGATCGACAGGTACACGCCGGTGACGCGCGAGCGGAACGCCAGCCAGCCGAAGGCGAAGGCGAGGATGCCGGGCGCGACCAGCACCATCAGCATCGCGAACCAGAAGTGCTCGAAGCCGAACCAGTACCACGGAAGTTCCGTCCAGTTCAGGAACACCATGAAGTCCGGAAGCTCGGCGTTGCCGTAGACGCCTCGATCGCCGATCTGGCGCATCAGGTACATGCCCATGGCGTAGCCGCCCAGCGCAAAGAAGGCGGTGTGGCCCAGGCTGAGAATGCCGCAGTAACCCCAGATCAGGTCGATGGCGATCGCCAGCAGGCCGTAGCACAGGTACTTGCCGAGCAAGGTCACCCAGTAGGTCGACAGGTGCAGGGCCGAGTCGGCCGGCACCGCCAGGTTCAGCAGCGGAACGATGATCGCGAGCAGCAGCAGCACGCCCAGCATCGCGCGCCCGCCGATGTCGCCGAATAACCAGGCACGACGCATCAGTGACCCTCCGCCGCGCGGCCTTTCTGCGGAAACAATCCGCGCGGCTTGCGCTGTATGAACAGAATCAGGAAGACCAGGACCAGGATCTTGGCCATCACCGCGCCGGCCCAGGGCTCGAGGATCTTGTTGATCACGCCCAGGCTCATGCCACTGATCAGCGTGCCCCAGAGATTGCCGACGCCGCCGAAGACCACGACCATGAACGAATCGACGATGTAGCTCTGGCCGAGATTCGGACCCACGTTGGTGAGCTGCGACAGCGCGACCCCGGCCACGCCGGCGACGCCGGCACCGAGGCCGAAGGTCATCGCGTCCACGCGTTCGGTGCGCACGCCCATGGCCTTGGCCATGGCGCGGTTCTGCGAGACCGCGCGCACCTTGAGGCCGAGCGAGGTCTTGTTGAGCGTGAGCCACAGCAGCGCGAACACCAGGGCCATGAACACCACGATCAGCAGGCGGTTCCAGGTCACCGCGAACAGGTCGTTGATCTGCCACAGGCCCTGCATCCATTCCGGCGAGGACACCGAGCGGTTCAGCGGCGAGAACACCGAGCGCACCAGTTGTTGCAGCACCAGTGACAGTCCGAAGGTCGCCAGCAGGGTTTCCAGCGGGCGGCCGTAGAGGAAGCGCACGATGCTGCGTTCGATCACCACGCCGGCCAGGCCGGACACGCAGAAGGCCATCGGGATCGCCAGGATCAGCGCCAGGCCGATGTGGTTCGGCAGGATCAGCTGCATCACGTAGGCGGTGTAGGCGCCGAGCATGATCAGTTCACCGTGCGCCATGTTGATCACGCCCATCACGCCGAAGGTGATGGCCAGGCCGATCGCCGCCAGCACCAGCACCGAGCCCAGGCTGAGGCCGAAGAACAGGGTCTCGATCACGCCATAGAACGCGCGCCAGCTGTCGATCGACTGCGTCACCTTGAGCGCTGCGGCGCGCAGTTCGGGGCTGACTTCGGCATCCGCTTCGGTGAGCGGCTTGATGCGGTTGTAGACGACATTGCTGGTTTCCCCGTCCAGGGTCTCGATGGCCGCCAGACGTGTGGCCTCGTCGCCGAAGGGCAGGGCATACAGTGCCAGCGCCACTTCGATGCGGCGCCGCACCTGTCTGCTGTCGTCGATCGCGAGCTGTTCGCGCAGCAGCGCGGCGCCGTCGTCGTCGAGATCGCCGCTCATCTCATCGACGCCGGAAGCACGCACGTCGGCGTCCTCGTCGGCCAGGTCGAATCGTGCAATCGCCTGTTTCAGCGCCTTGCGCAGGGTGATGTTGGTGCGGATCCTCTCGAGATCGTCCTCGGGCGCGGTGCCGGCGTCCTCAAGGCTCAGCGCGTCGGTGAGGGCGAGCTGGGAATCGGCTTGTTCTTCGACGATGTAGAGGTCGGTGATGTTGCCGTCGGCGCTTTCACGCGCATACAGGCGGTTGTCCAGCAGCGCGAGGAGCACCTCGCGGGTGTGTTCGTGGCGCGCGGCGACGAGAACGTCGACCAGAGCGGCCTTTTCGCGGTAGTTGGCTTCAGGAATCGCGAACAGCGTCTGCATGAAGGCGTCATCGGCCGCCGAATCCGCGTGCGCGGCTGTGCTGCCCAGCAGCATCAGCAGACACAGGGCGAATCGACCGATTTGGAATCGTATGCGTGTCATGCGCTGAGCTCCGCTCGGACTTTCCTTGAACAGTGAAGAAGGGGCCTGCGACGCCCGTGGGCACGGGCGCCGCAGGTCCAATACGGCTCGCTAGTCGGTGAGGTTCAGAAGTTCTGCCCGGAGCACTTCTTGGTCTTGCTGTTGTAGTTGCCGCACTTGAGCGCGACCCAGTCGGCCTCGATATCCTTGGAACCCGGCAGGAAGTCGGACCAGGCATCGCCCGGCACTTCCTCGGTTTCGGACACCACGTCGAACTGACCGTCGTCCTGGATTTCACCGATCAGTACCGGCTTGGTGATGTGGTGGTTGGGCAGCAGCTTGGCGGTGCCGCCGGTCAGGTTCGGCACTTCCAGGCCCGGCAGCGTGGCGATGACCTTCTCCACATCGGTGGTGCCGGCCTTCTCGACCGCCTTCACCCACAGGTTGAAGCCGATATAGCTGGCTTCCATCGGATCGTTGGTCACACGCTTGTCGTTGCCGGTGTAGGCGTGCCACTGCTTGATGAACGCTTCGTTCTCGGGCGTATCGACGCTTTCGAAGTAGTTCCAGGCGGCGAGATGGCCGACCAGCGGGCCGGTGTCGATGCCGGACAGCTCTTCCTCACCCACGGAGAACGCGACCACCGGAATGTCCTCGGCCGAAATCTGCTGGTTGGCGAGTTCCTTGTAGAACGGCACGTTGGCGTCGCCGTTGATCGTGGATACCACGGCGGTGGCCTTGCCGGCCGAACCGAAGGTCTTGATCTCCGACACGATGCTCTGCCAGTCGGAATGTCCGAACGGCGTGTAGTTGATCATGATGTCCTCGGACTTCACGCCCTTGGCCTTGAGGTAGGCCTCGAGGATCTTGTTGGTGGTGCGCGGATAGACATAGTCCGTGCCGGCCAGCACCCAGCGCTCGATGCCGAATTCGTCCATCAGGTAATCCACCGCCGGAATCGCCTGCTGGTTCGGCGCGGCGCCGGTGTAGATCACATTCTTGGACGATTCCTCACCCTCGTACTGCACCGGGTAGAACAGCAGGCTGTCGAGTTCCTCGAACACCGGCAGCACCGACTTGCGGGATACCGAGGTCCAGCAGCCGAAGACCACGTCGACCTTGTCCTTGGTGATCAGCTCGCGTGCCTTTTCCGCGAACAGCGGCCAGTTCGAGGCCGGGTCCACGACCACGGCTTCGAGCTTCTTGCCGAGCAGGCCGCCCTTCTTGTTCTGCTCCTCGACCAGCATCAGGACGGTGTCCTTGAGCGTGGTTTCGGAGATCGCCATGGTGCCGGACAGCGAGTGCAGCACGCCGACCTTGATCGTGTCCTCGGCGGCCTGGGCGTTGAAGCCGAAGCCGAGGGCCGGTGCCAGCGCGGCGGCCGCCAGCGTACGTACGAAATTTCTGCGTTTCATGTTGTTGCTCCTGTCGATTCGGGTCGCTTAGATCTGCAACTGCAGACCGAGGCCGATCTGCGTGCTGTCGGTGCCGGGCGCATCCGCGCTCTGGTCGATGTAGAACAGCGAGACGCGGGCGTTGAAGGCCTTGATCACGTAGTTGAGGTCGAACTCCAGGGTGTCGAGATCGAGATCGCCACCGGCCGTGTCATAGGTGGTGGTGGCGGTCTTGCCGAGGATCTGGAACTGGCCGATGCCGACTTGCTGCGGAAACAGGAAGGCGGCCAGCACGAAGTAGCCGTCACTGGAGTCGAAGGCCACCGGCGAGCCGTAGCCGCCGAAGCCGTCATAGCTGGCGTATTCGCCTTCCAGCGAGAGCACGCCACCACCGGCGATCTTCTTCTCCATCAGCGCGTCGACGGTGACGGCGGTGTCGCCGCTGGCGTTCTGAGCGGACACGCCGAAGGACAGAATGTCCTTGTCGCCGTAGTAGGTGCCGTTGAGGTAGTAGCCGGATTCGATGTCCCACAGGCTCAGGTGCAGACGCGCCGCGGTCACGATCTTGTCGGGCTCGGCGCTGCCGGCCATGGTCGACGGTACGTCGAAGGCGCCGATCGAGACCTTCACGCGGTCGAAGTCACCCCAGTAGGCCACGCCGTTGTCGCGGCCCGCGGCCACGAACGGAAAGCCGTCCTGGATGCCATCCACCGCGAAACCCCAGGCATTGCCGTAGTACGGGCCATGCAGGTTGGCGCGGTCGCTCGGCGGCAGGAAGCGGCCGGCCCAGATGTTGAACTTCGGCGAGAACTCGAAACGGCCGATGGCGTCGATCACCTGCACGTCATTGTCGCCGTCGATTTCGGTGTTGAGCGTGAACTTGATGGTCTCGGTGACCGAACCGCCGATATACAGTCGCGCGCTGTTGAGCGTGAAATCGTTGACGTCCTCGTCAGCGCCGTCCACGTCGGTGCTGGTGAAGCTGCTGCGCAGGCCTGCACCGACCGAAATCGGCGGAAGCTCCACGGTCGCAGCATAGGCCGCCGGCAGCGGTGCCATCATCATCGCCGCGAGCGCGGCCAAGCGGACACCGGCAGCCAGATGGCCGGTGCGACTTCCCAATTGATCCATTTCCCAATCCCCATGTGCTCAAGTGCATTGAGGCTGCCCGGGCCCCGTTTGGTTTGCTGCCAACCCGCGTGCGGGTTTTCTCAAGCCGTAGCGCGGCGCATCGATGACGCCGTCGCGGTTCGGTCTCTGTTCGGACCGATGCCGGTCACACTAGGCGCGCCGCGCGGCGGCGGGTATGGGGCATTTGACGTAGAGTCAAAACACAAGACCGCCCGCAGCATGAAATCCGACGAGATCACGGGTGAAAGACTTTGGGGACCCGATGTACCAAGGAACGGCGAGCCTGGTAACGGCACGTCCGGCAGCGCCCAGTGTGGCGCCGACGGTGCGTGCACAGCGTGTGGACGGCGCGACGCAGTTGCGTTTTCGCCGCGCCCGCAACGCGCGTACCGAACTGGCCGACCTCTATCAGCGCGCGCCGTGCCGGCTGCTGTTTCCGGACGTGGAGCACGACGAGATTCCCCAAGCCGTACTGCTGACGACCAGCGGCGGGCTCACCGGTGGCGACCGTCTGCATATCGGTTTCGAAGTGGATGCCGGTGCCCGCGCCTGCCTGAGCACGCAGGCCGCCGAGAAAATCTATCGCGCCATTCCCGGCGAGGCGCCGGCCGAGATCGCGGTTTCGCTGCGCGTTGGCGAATCCGCCTGGGCCGAATGGCTGGCCCAGGAAACGATTCTGTTCGATCGCAGTCGGCTGCGTCGTTGCATCGAGGTGGATCTGGCGCCGGGCGCTCGCCTGCTGGCGGTGGAGAGTCTGGTGCTGGGGCGCGGGGCGATGGGCGAGACCTATGCGCAGGGCTATTTGCACGAATCCTGGCGGGTACGCCGCGATGGTCGTTTGATCTGGGCCGACGCCTTGCACTGGGACGAAGGCGGCTCGCCATTCCGCCCGGCCTTCGGTTTTGGGGAGGCGCGCGCCTGTGCCACCTTGTTGTACGCCTCGAACGATGCCGCGGCGCAGCTGCCGGCGGTGCGCGAGCAGCTGGCGGCGCAGCCCGGCATCGGCGCCGCCGGTGTGCTCGATGGTGTGCTGATCGTGCGCCTGCTGTCTTCGGATGCTGCGAAAGTGCGCGCCGCCGTCATGAATCTTGCAGCGCAGCTGCGGCATGTCGCAGGCGGCCTGCCGCCGCGCATGCCGCGCGTATGGACCTGTTAGGGAGCCTCTGGATAACCGTAGCGAGCGAAGGCAGGTCGCGTTTCGCCAGCGCGCAGGAAGCGGAGTTTATTGAAATAAATGAGCATTTCGAGCACTGCCGAGACGCGAGATGTCGAGCGCAGTAGGTTATGCAGAGGTTCCTTAGGAGATCGATAGCCTTGAATCTTAGCCCTAGAGAAAAAGACAAGCTGCTGGTGGCCATGGCGGCGATGGTGGCGCGGCGTCGCCTGGAGCGCGGCGTCAAGCTCAACTATCCCGAAGCCATCGCCCTGATCACCGATACCGTGGTCGAAGGCGCGCGCGACGGTCGCAGCGTCGCCGAGCTGATGCAGGCCGGCGCGCAGGTGCTGAGGCGCGATCAGGTCATGGACGGCGTCGGCGAAATGATTCACGACGTGCAGGTGGAAGCGACCTTTCCGGACGGCACCAAGCTGGTCACCGTGCACGCGCCGATCCGCGGCGACGCCGATGGCGAGCTCGTCGCCGGCGAGGTGCTCACCGAGGACGGCGACATCACGCTCAACGCGGACCGCGAGGCGATCACGCTGAGCGTGGCCAACAGCGGCGACCGGCCGGTGCAGGTCGGCAGTCACTATCACTTCTTCGAGGTCAATCCAGGCCTGGTCTTCGACCGTGCCCAGGCGCGCGGCATGCGTCTGGACATTCCCTCGGGCTCGGCCATTCGCTTCGAGCCGGGGCAGCAGCGCGAGGTGCGGCTGATTCCGTATGCCGGCGCACGCAAGGTCTACGGCTTTCGCGCCGAAGTGATGGGGGACCTCTGATGGCGACCACGATCAGCCGCCGCTCCTATGCCGGCATGTTCGGCCCCACGGTCGGCGACCGCATCCGTCTGGCCGACACCAGCCTGTATATCCGCGTGGAGGAAGACCGCACGATCTACGGCGAGGAGGTCAAGTTCGGCGGCGGCAAGGTGATCCGCGACGGCATGGGCCAGAGCCAGGCCAGCCGCGCCGAAGGCACCGTGGACACGGTCATCACCAACGCCGTGATCCTCGACCACTGGGGCGTGATCAAGGCCGACATCGGCCTGCGTGACGGCCGCATCGTCAGCATCGGCAAGGCCGGCAATCCGGACGTGCAGCCCGGCGTGGACATCGTCATCGGCCCCGGCACCGAAGTCATCGCAGCCGAAGGCAAGATCGTCACCGCCGGCGGTATCGACGCGCACATTCATTTCATCTGTCCGCAACAGGCCGAGGAGGCCATCTGCGCCGGCATCACCACCATGCTCGGCGGCGGCACCGGACCCGCGCACGGCACACTGGCCACCACCTGCACGCCGGGCGCCTGGCATCTCGGCCGCATGCTGCAGGCCGCCGAGGCGCTGCCGGTGAACCTGGGTTTCTTCGGCAAGGGCAATGCCAGTCGGCCGGCGGCGCTGCAGGAAATGGTGCTGGCCGGCGCCTGCGGTCTCAAGCTGCACGAGGACTGGGGCACCACGCCGGCGGCGATCGACAATTGTCTGTCGGTGGCCGATGCGCTGGACGTGCAGGTGACGCTGCACACCGACACGCTCAACGAATCCGGCTTCGTCGAATCCACGATCGCCGCCTTCGCCGGCCGCACGATTCACGCCTTCCACACCGAAGGCGCCGGCGGCGGCCACGCGCCGGACATCATTCGCGTGGCCGGTTTGCCGAACGTCTTGCCGTCCAGCACCAATCCGACGCGACCGTACACCGTCAATACGCTCGACGAACACCTCGACATGCTGATGGTCTGCCATCACCTGGACCCGCGCATCGCCGAGGACGTGGCCTTTGCCGAGTCGCGCATCCGCAAGGAAACCATCGCCGCCGAGGACATCCTCCACGACCTCGGCGCCTTCTCGATGATGAGTTCCGACAGCCAGGCCATGGGCCGCGTCGGCGAGACCATCATTCGCTGCTGGCAGACCGCCGACAAGATGAAGCGCCAGCGCGGCGCGTTGTCTCCGGACGATGCCGGCGCCGACAATTTCCGCGCGCGCCGGTACATCGCCAAGTACACGATCAATCCCGCGATCGCGCACGGTATCTCCGCGCATGTGGGTTCGGTGGAAGTCGGCAAGCTGGCCGATCTGGTGTTGTGGAACCCGGCCTTCTTCGGCGTCAAGCCGGATCTGGTGGTCAAGGGCGGTTCGATCGCCGTGGCCGCGATGGGTGACCCCAACGCCAGCATCCCCACGCCCCAGCCGATGCACTACCGCCCGATGTTCGGCGCCCTGGGCCGCGCCGGTATCGACAGCTCGCTGCTGTTCGTCAGTCAGGCCTATCTCGACAACGGCGGCAATCCGGCACTGGGCCTGAGTCGGCCGCTGGTGGCCGTCAACAACACGCGCGGAGGCATCGGCAAGCGCAGCATGCTGCTCAATGATGCGATGCCGCAGATCGAGGTCGATTCCGAAACCTACGATGTGCGCGCCGACGGCGAACTGCTGCGCTGCGAGCCGGCCGACGTGCTGCCGATGGCGCAGCGTTACTTTCTGTTCTGATCATGCTCAAGGCCACCGAAGTTCTGCCCGCCGGGCACTGGGATCGCGACCGTGCGATCGACCGCATCGCGCTGGACTACGACGAGCGCCACCGGCGGCGCTTCCGTTTCGTCGCCGAAGGCGGCACCGAGTTCCTGCTGGACCTGCCGCGTGCGACCGTGCTGCAGCACGGCGATGGTCTGGCGCTGGAAGGCGGCGATGTCATCACCGTAATCGCTGCGTCCGAAGCCCTGTCGCAAATCACCGCCAGCGATGCCGAAGCGCTGATGCGGCTGGCCTGGCATATCGGTAACCGCCACCTGCCGGCGCAGCTTGAAGCCGCACGCATTTTGATCCGCGAAGACCATGTGATCGTGTCGATGTTGCGTGGTCTGGGTGCCACCGTGGAGCCGGTTCGGGCGCCGTTTTCGCCGGAGGGTGGGGCGTATTCGGGGCATGGCGGGTTTGTGGCGGCGCATGAGCATGCGCACGGCAATGTGCTGGCGCTTGGGCAGCCGCATGAGCATTGAGATGCGTGATTTATCTTCGATGACTTGGCCGAGGGTCTTTCGTCATTTGGAGATGTTTGCGACCGGTTCCGGCGCCCGCCGGCGCCGGGTTCCTTTTCTTTGCTTGTCCAAAGAAAAGGAACCAAAAGAAAGGACACCCCGCCGTCCGCGCCGCTCGCTGCGCGAGCGGTCCCCGGGCGGGGCGCCGTGCTCGGGGGGCGCGTCGACAGCACGTCCCTGTGCTGACGACGCTTGCTCGACGTCCTGTCTCGCACCCCACTGCGCGCGACGCCCCACCCGGCGCTTCCGAAGGGGCCCGAACCGCGAAAAGCCACTGCAACAGCTCCCCTCTCCCGCGTGCGGGAGAGGGGTTGGGGGAGAGGGCCGCGCGCAGCGCGGAATGCGGTTCCGTCTCGTTGGATCAGCTCTGAACAGCATCGGTTTCCCGACTCGCGCGACCCGTAGGGTGGGCAAAGCGCAGCGTGCCCACGCGGTGCCGGGACGCACCCAAACCGGGGAGGCCCCATGAACCCCGGCCCCTCACCCACCGCCCTCTACCGCCTCCTCACCTGGACCAGCCCCAGCTATCCCACCGGCGCCTTCAGCTACAGCCACGGTCTCGAATGGGCGGTGGAGGAAGGCTCGGTCAGAAACGTCGAACAATTGATCGACTATGTCGGCACGGTGATCGAACACGGCGGCGGCTGGATCGATGCCGTGCTGTTCGCGCGGATTCATGAAGCGGCGGATCAGTCGGACCTGCAAGACGAACTGATCGAACTCGCCGGTGCGTTTCGCGGCAGCGCCGAAACCGCGCTGGAAGCACGCCAGCAAGGCGATGCCTTCCTCAAGGCCACGCGCGCGGCCTGGCCGCATCCGGCCTTGGACTCGTTGGTAGAGCGATTCCACGGCCGGCCGCTGGCGCACTGCGCGGTCATGGCCATGGCCTGCGCGGCGCACGGCATCGCCTTGCCGCCGGCGCTGGCTGCCTTCATCCATAGTGCTGCGGCCAATCTGGTGTCGGCCGGGGTGCGGCTGGTGCCGCTGGGGCAGACCGATGGCCAGATCGCCATTGCCCGGCTCGAACCGCGCGTGGACGCGGTGGTGGTTCGGGCGCTGGCGACGCCGGTCGACGAACTCGGCAGCTGCGCGCCCGCACTCGAATTGTGCTCCCTGCGTCACGAAACCCAGTACACGAGGTTGTTCCGCTCATGAATCTGCCCCTGAACGAAAACGCGGCGCGCGACGCCGTGCCCGCCAACGGTCCCCTGCGCGTCGGCATCGGCGGCCCGGTCGGTTCCGGCAAAACGGCGTTGACCGAGCGCCTGTGCAAGCTGCTGCGCGATGCCTACGACGTGGCCGCGATCACCAATGACATCTACACCCACGAGGATTCGGAGTTCCTCACGCGCGCCGGCGCGTTGGTGCCGGAACGCATCATGGGTGTGGAAACTGGCGGCTGCCCGCATACCGCGATTCGCGAGGACGCCAGCATCAATCTGTCGGCCGTGGCCGAAATGCATGCGCGCTTTCCGGCGTTGGAACTGATCTTCATCGAAAGCGGCGGCGACAATCTGGCGGCGACCTTCAGCCCGGAGCTGGCGGACATCACCATCTACGTGATCGATGTTTCGGCCGGCGACAAGATTCCGCGCAAAGGCGGCCCCGGCATCACCCGTTCCGACCTGTTGGTGATCAACAAGATCGATCTGGCGCCGCTGGTCGGCGCCTCGCTGGAGGTGATGGACCGGGACGCCCGGCGCATGCGCGGCGAGCGGCCCTTCGTGTTTTCCAATCTCAAACAGAACCTCGGACTGCGACAGATCGCCGAGTTCATCGTCACCGCCGGCGGTCTGGCGCCGCGTCCACTACCGGAGCACATCTGATGACCAAGTGGCTACGTCCGTTCGCATTCGTTTCGGCCACCGCGGCGTCCGCGCCGGCCCTGGCGCATCCCGGTCATCCGCTGGCGGACCTCGGCCTTTTGTCGGGCCTGCTGCATCCGCTGCTGGGTCTGGATCATTTGCTGACGATGCTGGTGGTCGGCATCTGGGCCGCACAGCTCGGTGGTCGCGCACGGCTGTGGGTGCCTGCCAGTTTCCTGGCGCTGATGGCCGTCGGCGCCGGTCTCGCGGGGATGGGCTGGGTGCCGCCGCATCTGGAATCCGGCATTGCCGCCTCCTTGGTCGTAGGCGGGCTGTTGGTGGCTGCCGCCTTGCGCGTGTCGATGCTGCCGGCGGCGGCTCTGGTGGGCGTGTTCGCCGTGTTCCACGGCGCGGCACACGGCGCCGAGCTGCCGGCGGCTGCGAGTCCGCTGCTGTACGGCGCCGGCTTCCTGCTGGCGACGGGCGCGCTGCATCTCGCGGGCGGGTTGATCGGCACGGCGCAATCGCGCGTCTGGACCCTCGCGGCGCGGGCCGGTGGCGTGCTCGCGGCGTCGCTGGGCTGCGTGCTGGCCTTGGCCTGAACCCAGCAAGGATTCGGTACCCGATGTACGCAATTCGCGACGCCGCCCGTAGGGTGGGCAAAGGCCGCAGGCCGTGCCCACGCGGGCGTTCGGGCCCGGGCACCGCGTGGGCACGCTGCGCTTTGCCCACCCCACCGCCGCTGTTGCCGTTCCCGGGTCCCGGCTTCCAGACATGAGCGCCACCCAACGCATCGTTCGCGAACGCCGCCAGTACAACAAATGGGCGGCCACGCAGACCATGGAGGACTATGCGCTGCGCTACACCGCCGACAAGGCGCGGCGCTGGTCGCCGTTCCGCGTCGGCAATACCGCCTTCGGCGCGATCGCGTTTCTGGCCTGCGAGGCGATCGGTGGCAGCCTGACCCTGCAGTTCGGCTTCAGCAATGCCGTGACCGCGATCGTTGCGGTGTGCGCGCTGATGTTCCTGATCGGCCTACCGATCAACCGCTACGCGGCGCGCTACGGTCTGGACATCGACCTGCTGACGCGCGGTGCCGGTTTCGGCTACATGGGCTCGACGATCACCTCGCTGATCTACGCCTCGTTCACCTTCATCCTGTTCGCGATCGAAGCCACGATCATGTCGGCGGCGCTGGAGATGGCCTTCGGCATTCCCTTGTGGCTGGCGCACATCTTCAGTTCGCTGGTCGTGATTCCGATGGCGATCTACGGCATCAGTTTCATCAACCGCATGCAGATCGCGACCCAGCCGATCTGGTTGATTCTGCAACTGGCGCCGGTGGTCTACATCCTGTTCTGGCACGCGGACGATCTGCCCGAATGGCGCAGCTTCGCCGGGGAGCATGGCGACGGCAGCATCGACATGCTGTTGTTTGCGGCCTGCGCGTCGACATTGTTGTCGCTGCTGCCGCAGATCGGCGAGCAGGCGGACTATCTGCGCTTTCTTCCGGACCGTCGCCGCACCGGCTTGCTGGCCTGGTGGGGCGCGATGCTCAGCGCCGGGCCGGGCTGGGTATTCATGGGCGGCTTCAAGCTGGCGCTGGGCTCGCTGCTGGCGTGGATGGCGTTCAGTTCCGGGCTGCCGGCGGAGCAGGCCGAGCAACCCACGCAGATGTTCCGGCTGGTGTTCGAGAGGATGGTCGGTTCGCCGGGGCTGGCGATCGCGCTGACGGCGTTGTTCGTCGTCACCTGCCAGCTCAAGATCAACGTCACGAATGCCTACGCCGGTTCGATCGCCTGGTCGAATTTCTTCTCGCGGCTCACCCATGCGCATCCCGGCCGCGTGGTGTGGCTGGTGTTCAATGTGGCGCTGGCGCTGCTGCTGATGGAGATCGGCATCTTCGGCGCGATCTCCAGCGTGCTGGTTCTCTACGCCAACTTCGCGGTCGGCTGGATCGGCGCGCTGACGGCGGACCTGGTGATCAACAAGCCGCTGGGTCTGAGCCCCAAGATCATCGAGTTCAAGCGCGCGCATCTGTACGACATCAACCCGGTGGGCGTGGGTGCGATGGTGACGTCGATCATCGTTTCGACCGCGGCCTTCGCCGGTGTGTTCGGACCGATGCTGCAGGCCCTGTCGCCGTTCGCGGGCCTGCTCACGGCCTTCGTGATGGCGCCGGCCATCGCCTTGCTGACGCGTGGCCGCTACTACCTGGCACGGCCGCCCACCGGGCTGCCGGAGGGGCAGGCCGAGCTGCGTTGCGTGATCTGCGAAAACACCTTCGAACGGCCGGACATGGCGATGTGCCCGGCCTACGGCGGCGCGATCTGTTCGCTGTGTTGCAGCCTGGAAGCACGCTGCCATGACCTGTGCAAGCAGGACAGCCGTTTCGGCCAGCAAATCAGCGTGGCGCTGGGCAAGCTGCTGCCGGCGGCGCTGGCGCCGTCGATCCGCACCAGCGTCGGCCAGTTCCTCGGCATCCTGTTCCTGTTCGTGCTGGCGATCGCCTGCCTGCTCGGTTTCATCTACCTGGAATACGGCGAGCACGTGCCGGCGGCGCGCGATGCGATCGCCACCACCTTGTGGATCGTGTTCCTGAGTCTGTTCCTGTTGTCCGGCGTGGCCTCGTGGCTGTTGGTGCTGGCGCACGAAAGCCGCAATGCCGCGCAGCAGGAATCGCAGCGCCAGACGGCGATGCTGATGGACGAGATCGAGGCGCACAAACGCACCGACGCCGAGTTGCAGAAGGCCAAGGAAGTTGCGGAAAGCGCCAATGAGGCCAAGAGTCGCTACGTGTTCGGCATCAGCCACGAGATTCGCTCGCCGCTGAACGCGATCTTCGGCTATGCGCAGTTGCTGGAGCGCGAACCGAACAATCCGCCCAAGAACGCGGTCCGCGTGATCCGGCGCAGCGCCGAACATCTGTCGAACCTCGTCGAGGGTCTGCTCGACATTTCCAAGATCGAAAGCGGGCGCCTGCGCCTGAATCGGGACCGTGTGCGCTTCGGCGAATTCCTCGAACAGATCGTGGACATGTTCCGCCTGCAGGCGGCCGCCAAGGGCATCGGCTTTCACTATCACCGGCCGGCGCAATTGCCGACCTGGATACGCACCGACGAAAAGCGGCTGCGCCAGATCCTGATCAACCTGCTGTCGAATGCGATCAAGTTCACCGAGCGCGGCGAAGCCAGCCTCACCGTGCGCTACGCCAGCAGCCAGCTCGCCGAGTTCGAGGTTGCGGATACCGGCATGGGCATTCGCGAGGAAGACCTCGAAGACGTCTTCAAGCCGTTCGAACGCGGCGGTATGCCCGGCGCCAAGATGCAGCCCGGCAGCGGTCTGGGCCTGGCGATCACGCGCGTGATCGTGCAGATCATGGGCGGTGAGATCGTGTTGCGAAGCACGCCGGGGCAGGGCAGCCGCTTCGTCGTCAAGCTGATGCTCGGTGCCGCGCAGGACGATCACGATGCTGCCGAGGCGCGCCGACGGATTCGCGGTTATCGCGGGCCGCGCCGCACTGTTTTGCTGGTCGACGACGATCCCGTGCATCTGGAGCTCAATCGCAAGCTGCTCGAACCGCTGGGCTTCGCCTTGCTCTACGCGGCCAGTGGCGAGGAAGCGCTGTCGCTGGCGGCGGACATCAGCCCCGATCTGGTGCTGCTGGACATCGCCATGCCCGGCATCGGCGGCTGGGAAACCGCGCGCATATTGCGCGAGCGGGCGGGCCGCAGCCTCAGGATCATGATGGTGTCCGCGAACGCGCACGAGTACAGCCCCGGTGGCGAGGGGGCGCCGCACGATGCCTTTCTGATGAAGCCGATCAATGTCGACGTGATGCTTGATACCGTCGGTACCTTGCTCAAGCTCGACTGGATTTTCCAGGCCGAACCGGCCGATGCGGGTAGTCCCAGCGAGCCCGCCAGCAGTGACAGTCCCAGGGTGCCCCTGAGCGCGCTGCCGTATCTGGAAGAGCTGCTGCAGCTCGGCAGGATCGGTCATGTGCGCGGTATCGAGGCCAAGCTGCGCGAAATGGAATCGGCCAACTCCGAGAACCAGGCACTGGCGGTGCAGCTGCGCACCCTGATCTCGGATTTCGACCTCAAGCGCTACGTTTTCACCCTCGAACAGGCGCTGCCCGATGCCAGCTGAAACGCGCCGCCGCGACATCGTGTTGGTGGTCGACGACACACCGGAAACCCTGAGCTTTCTGACCGATACGCTCGACGCGCTGGGCGCCACGGTGCTGGTGGCCACCGACGGTGAGAGCGCGCTGAAACTGCTCGGGCAGATCACGCCCGACCTGATCCTGATGGATGCGGTGATGCCCGGCATGGGCGGATTCGAGGCCTGCCGCAGGATCAAGCGGGAGAAGTCGCTGGCCCATCTTCCGGTGATCTTCATGACCGGACTCAGCGACTCCGAACACGTGATCGAAGGGCTCGATGCCGGCGGCGTCGACTACGTGACCAAACCGATCGTCGTCGACGAACTGCTGGCGCGCATACGCGTGCATCTGGCCAATGCACGCGCGGTGCAGGCGTCCAGTCGCGCGCTGGACGCCACCGGCCGGTTCCTGGTTTCCACCGATGCCGATGGGCAGTTGCTGTGGTGTACGCCGCGTGCCGAGCAGTTGCTGGCGCAACTGTTTCCGTACGAAACCGATCGCGCGGCGCGACTGCCGGCCGATGTTGCGGCCTGGCTGCGCGATCTGCGGGCCGGCGGCCACAGCGGCGATCTGCTGCGCGAAAACCGGCGCCTGCAATTCACCTTCGTCAGCTCCACCGAGCCCGGAGAATTCCTGTTCCGCGTGGTCGAACTGCTCAGTGACGGCGATGCCCAGGAGCAGGCCGAAGCGCGGCAGCTGAAGGACGCGCTGCCGCTGACCCAGCGCGAGGCCGAGGTGCTGCTGTGGGTCAGCCGCGGCAAGGCCAATCGTGAAATCAGCGAGATCCTCGGCATCAGTCCGCGCACCGTCAACAAGCATCTGGAACAGGTCTTCATCAAATTGGGTGTGGAAAAGCGCGCGGCCGCGGCGGCGCGCGCCACCAGCGTGCTGTCGGCCTGGAAGTAGCCACATGAATCCGGCTGTGGCGTGCGAGGTCGGGCACGACCGTGCCCAAGCCGTTAGGCTGGCACGCCCCGCACGGACCTGACTCGTTTTGCGCAACGTTCCAAGCACGCCGCCGCTTGTGCCCTCGTTCGCCCAGACCGCCCGCATCACGGCGGCCGGTCTGGCGTGCATGCTGGTCGGCATCGGCCTGGCGCGCTTCGGCTTCATGCCGATGATTCCGCTGCTGGTCGAGCGCAGCGGATTCTCGCCGCACCACGCGGCGCTGCTGGGCGGCGCCAATTTTCTGGGTTATCTCGGCGGCACCCTGATCATGCGCCGTCGCGGTGCGACGGTGCCGGTCCGGCTGGGCAGCGTGCTGATGCTGCTGGGCGCGGCCGCCAGTTTCCTGGCCTTCCTCTGGACCGATTCCTTCGCGCAACTCGCGTTATGGCGCTGGCTGTCCGGGGCGGTCGGTGCCGGGCTCATGGTGCTGGTCGGGCCGGCCGTGCTGGAAAGCGTGCCGCCCCAATGGCGTGGGCGCTGCTCGGGGCTGGTGTTTGCCGGAATCGGTGTTGGCGCCCTGTTGTCCGGTGCGATGACACCGCTGTTGCTGCCGCTGGGCACCAAGGCAATCTGGATCGGATTCGCGCTGATTGCGGCATTGGCCGCCGTGCTGGCAGGGTTCGGCCTGCCGAACATCCGGCCATTCCCGGCCGCGTCTCCGCAAACAGAAAATCACCGCATGGACGCGGCCACGATTCGCGTCGTGCTGGCCTACGGTTGCTGCGGCTTCGGCTTCGTGCCGCATGCTTTGCTATGGAGCGATTTCGTGGCGCGCGAACTGGGCCGTGGTGTTGGTGGTGGCGCCAGTCAACTGATGCTGCTCGGCGGCGGTGCCGCAATCGGTCCCGCGGTGCTGGGGCTGATGGCGGATCGCATCGGCTTTCGTCGCGCGTTCTGGATGGCTTTGCTGGCGATGGCGGGAGCCGTGGCGATGCCGCTGCTGTCGGTGGCCGCGCCGGCCCTGATCGTGTCTTCGGTGCTGACCGGCGCGCTCGGCATCGGTCTGGTCACCCTGGCCTCCGGTCGCCTCGGCGAGTTGTTGCCACGCAGCGCGATGACCCGCGCCTGGGCCACCGCAACCCTGTCGTTCGCCGGCGCGCAGGCACTGGGTGCCTTGAGCCTGCCGTGGCTGTTGGTGCGGCCGCACGGCAGCGCCATGGTGTTCGCACTGGCGAGCGCAGTCCTGATTGCCGGCGCGGTGCTCGGCGTCTGGCCGCGTTCGGTGGCTGCTCCGACGCGCTGAAAGTCCTTGAGAGGGGCACAATGATTTTTCGGACAATTCGGCCGGACATCACTCCTGAACGACGAAAGACAAATGCGAAAACACACCGGCCGACACCGCTTACGACTCAAGAATGTAGCGCAACCGCTGTACAGTCCTTTGGTGAGATTGAAGCGGCCGGGGAAAACACACAATCATGTGCGCAATGGGCGCGGGCCTGAATGATCTTGAGGCCGATCCTCTCGCCCAAGGAAGCGACAGTCCGGTGGTTATCGAAGCATTGAATCCCGATATGAAAAGTCTGATCAATTTCCGTGATTTTGGTGGCCTGTCCACCCTGGACGGCCGACGTGTCCGCTCCGACCGCTTGTATCGCTGCGGTCAGCTTTCAGGCGTGAGCGAGACCGACCTGCGTGGAATCATCGGCCTGGACTTCAGCGTGATCGCTGATCTGCGCTATCTCGACGAACAGCAGTCCCACCGTTCCCCCTGGCCGGAGCACTACGCGGTGCGCATCGTCTCGCACGGCAGCAATCGCGAAGCAGAAGCACCGCACGAGGCGCTGGTCCGCGAGGGACGGTTGAATCGCCAAACCGTGATGGAGTTCTATCTGGAGCTCAACCGCGAGCTCCCGTTCGACCCGCTCTATCGCCCGGTGTTTTCCCAGGCGATCCAGCGCCTGGCCAGTGATGGCGGCCGAATCCTCGTGCACTGTGCGGTCGGCAAGGACCGCACCGGCGTACTGGCGGCGTTGATCCTGCATTGCCTCGGCGTACCCCGTGAAGCGATCGTTTCCGAGTATCTGCTTTCGGCGAGGCAGGCCAGCCTCATGGCCTTGGCCGGCCCGCTGCAGGCCAGCGCGAAGCAGCGGCATGGCCAAGTGCTGTCTGACGACGCCGTGATGATGATGCTGGGCGTAGAAGCGGCCTATATCGAGGCCGCGTTCGCGTCCATCGAGTCGCAGTGCGGCTCGGTCGAAAACTATCTGGCCGAGACGGGTGTCGATCAGCGGATGATCGAACGCCTGAAGCACGACCTGCTAAGCGGCTGAACGGCACTGGTTACGCCGGTCCGGGATAGTGGTCCCGGGAAATCGCGATTTGATCTGAGCGAAGCGGACCATTCCGGGGCGGACTTTCGGAACGCTGATTTCGATGGGGGAAGCATAGCCAATGCAACGGCTATCGGTGCCGGCTTTTCAGGAGCAGATTTGCGCGGAGTCGATTTGTCCGGCTTCAAGCTTAGAAATGCACTGCGCTGAAGGACGCCGCGATCTCGCGCTCAAGTGACGATGCTCCTGTCCGACTCGGGCTGGCTGTGCAGTAACGTCTGGCCGACGATGGCTTGCTGCCTCAAGCAAGCGACGTGCTTCCAAGCTCGTTCAGGCAGCCAGCAGGCTGGCGAGTTCGCCTGAGTTCAGCAGCTGCTTGAGTTCGGCGCCGCCGCCGATGAATTGCTGCTTGACGAAGATTTGCGGAAACGTGGGCCAGCCGGTCCACATCTTCAGCGCGGTTCGGGGCCGCCACATTTTCCAATAGCTGCCGTATTCCAGATATTCGTAGGCCAGTCCGGCGCCGTCCAGCAGCTTGCGCGCCTTCTTGGGGAACGGGTTCTGTGCCATGCCGACGATGACGATGTCGTGCTGATCCACCGCGGTGGCGACTTCGTCCACGATCTCGCGGTGGTTCGAGGCAATCTGTTCGCGGGCTGCCGGATGGATGCGGGATTCGTCGAGGATCATGCGGCCCATTGGGACACCCTGTTGCTTGTGAGAGGCGGCAAGTATCGGCTGCTTCCGACGGCATTGCGATGCTTGCGTCCCGCACCTCACCGCCAGGTTCTTGAGAGACTACGCCGTCGCCGGGCTTGCTCGCTTTATGAGCCTGCGCCACGGCACCCGCCATCCCAGCAGCACGGCAAGAATCGCGGCATAGATCAGCGGTTCGCGCAGGTCGGCCTTGACCAGCCAGATGAAGTGCACGGCGCCGAGGATCGCGGCGGCGTAAACGGCCTTGTGCAACTGCTTCCAGCGGCGCTTGAGCCGACGCTGCCAACCTTGGGTGGAGGTGATGGCCAGCGGTAGCAACAACAGCCAGGCGGCGAAGCCGATGGTGATGTAGGTGCGCTTGACCAGATCGCGGCCCAGCTGGATCGGCGAGAAGCCGAGGTCGAATGTCAGGTAGGCGGCGAAATGCAGGCAGACGAAGGCGAAGGCCCAGAGGCCGACGAGGCGCCGCACGCGGATCGGTTCCTGCCATTTGGTGAGTTGTCGCAAGGGTGTCATCGCCAGTGTCAGCAGCAGCAGGCGCAGCGCCCATTCACCGGTATAGTGCTCGATGAATTCGACCGGATTGGGGCCGAGCCCGGCGTGAAAGCCCAACCACACCAGGCGACCGAGCACGCCGAGGCTCAGCGCCCAGATCGCAACACGAAAGACCAGCAGGCGGTTCATCAGTAGTATTTCTTGAGGTCCATGCCTTCGTAGAGCGAGGCGACTTCGTCGTACCCATTGAACATCAGCGTGGGGCGCTTGAACAATTCACCGAGGCGGCGTTCCGAAGCCTGGCTCCAGCGTGGGTGGCTGACGTCCGGGTTGACGTTGGAATAGAAGCCGTACTCGTTCGGTGCCGACATGTTCCAGGTGGTCTGCGGCTCTTTGTCGGTGAAGACGATGCGCACGATCGACTTGATGCTCTTGTAGCCGTACTTCCAGGGAATCGTCAGGCGCAGCGGCGCGCCGTTCTGGTTCGGCAGCACCTTGCCGTACAGGCCCACGGACAGGAAGGACAGCGGATGCATGGCTTCGTCCATGCGCAGGCCTTCGCGATACGGCCAGTCGAGTACGCCGAAACGCGTGTCCGGCATCTGCTTGGGATCATAGAGCGTGAAGAACTGCACGTACTTGGCCTTGGAGGTCGGCTTGAAGCGGCTCAGCATCGGTCCCAGCGGAAAGCCGACCCAGGGCACGACGATGCTCCAGGTTTCGACGCAGCGGTGACGGTAGATGCGTTCTTCCAGCGGATAGGCCGCGATCAGGTCATCGATGTCGATCGTGCCGGGGGCTTCGCATTCGCCTTCCACGGACACCGTCCAGGGGCGGGTCCGCAGGCGGTGTGCGTTCTCGGCGGGATCGGTCTTGGCGGTGCCGAACTCGTAGTAGTTGTTGTAGTTCGTTACGTCATTGAACGGAGTCGGCGTTTCGCCGCCGGCCATTTCGCGCTGGGCCGTGACTTTGAGCGCTTCGCCGTTACCGGTGTCGGCTGTAGGGGCGGTGTCCTCGGCCTCGCCGCAACCGCTGGCGAACAGCGCCACCGAGGCCAGCCCCATTTCGGCCAAAAACTGGCGACGGTTGCGGTAGACCGATTCCGGTGTGACCTCGGACGCCTTGGGCGAGGAGGGGGGCGGGCTTTTGATCAGCATCACGGACTCCGGAACTCGGGACTCACCATCAGACCTTATATCGCATCGCGATGTTCAGGTGCGGCCGTCCGTCACATGGGCGCGAACGTCCAGATCGTCTGCTTTATAGGCAGAAGCGCTCGACCAGCCGACGCAGCGTGCGCTGCATCGGCTCGATCCGGTCCAGCGGCAGGTATTCGTTCTGCTGGTGGGCCACCTCGATGTCGCCGGGTCCGAGAATCACGGTGTCGAGGCCGAGCTGATTGAAGAATCCGCCCTCGGTGGCGAAGTCGACGACGCCGGCCGGGTGGCCGGTGAGCTGTTCGCAGACGCGCACGATCTCGGAGGTCTCCGGCGTCTGGAAGGCGGGTACGCCATCCATCAGGTTTGCGAATTCGAGGCGGCAGCCGGGGGTGTGCAGGCCGGCGCTGGCTTCGGCACGCGCTTCGGCGCGCAGGGCCTCGATCTCGAAGCCGGGCGGAAAGCGCATGTCGATCTGCAGCTCCACGTGGCCGGGGATGCGATTGGCGGAGTCGCCGCCTTGCACTGAGCCGAGGTTCAGCGTGGGGTGGTCGAGCGCGAAGCCGCGTGCGGTGCCCAGGCGGGATTTGAGCGCCTCGCGGTAGGCGCTGAGCGCGCGCAGTACATCATGCAGACCGTCGATGGCATTGGCGCCGAGGTCCGGCCGGCTGGAATGGCCGGTCTTGCCATGGATGTGAATGCTGTCCATGAGGATGCCCTTGTGCATGCGCACCGGCTTGAGGCCGGTGGGCTCGCCGATCACGGCATAGCGCGCCTTGGGGCGACCGGCGGCGGCCAGCGCCTTGGCGCCGTCCATGGTCGATTCCTCGTCGGCCGTGGCCAGGATGATCAGCGGCTGCCGCAATTCGCGGTCGGCGAACTCGGCGGCCGTTTCCACGGCCAGTGCCAGAAAGCCTTTCATGTCGCAGACGCCGAGGCCGTACCAGTTGCCGTCGCGTTCGCTGAGCTTGAACGGATCGCTGTGCCAGCCGTGTTCATCGAACGGTACGGTGTCCGAGTGCCCGGCCAGCACCAGGCCGCCGGGGCCGCGGCCGCGCACCGCGATCAGGTTGAACTTGCCGGGCCGGTCCGGCACCGGCATGCGCTCGCAGTCGAAGCCCAGATCGTCCAGCCAGCTGGCCAGCAGGTCGATGACCGCCTCGTTGGGCATGTCGAACGGCGCGTTCTCGCTGGACACCGAAGGCCGGGCGAGCAATTCGGAAACAAGCTGGGCAAGCTGGGGCGTTCGGGTCATACGCGTATAATCAGGCATCCCGTTCCGCGCTGCATCCCATGACCCAAACCGTTCAATACGACGAACTCTCCGACGCGCTGGCCCGACTCGGCTTTACCCATGGCGCCGCCGAATTCCACGGCGCCGTGGCCGGTGCGCTGTGCGTCAGCGAGCCGGACAGCGTGGACCCGATGAATCTGCTCGGTCACGCCACCGAGGACAGTCCGCAGTCGGCAAGCGCCCTGATGCAGCTGGTCGAACAGCAATTGTCCGCACTCGGTGATTCCGAGATGGTGTTCGCGCCCCTGTTGCCGGATGACGAGGAAGCCCTGTCGTCCCGGGTGCGCGCACTGTGCGACTGGTGCGAGGGCTTTCTGTTCGGACTGACGACGCGCGCCAACCTCGATCTCAAGGTCTGTTCCGAGGAGGCCCGCGAGATCATCGAAGACTTCACGCAGTTCACGCGCGCCGGCGTGTCCGACGAAGACGATGAAGAACTCGAAGAAGCGGCGTACGCGGAATTGGTCGAGTACATCCGTGTCGGCGTGCAATTGGTGTTCATGGAGCTGCATCCGCGCGAAAGCGATGCCGCGCCACAGGCGCCTTCGCCAACTGTGCACTGAGCCCACTCCGAACCCGTGAGGACGCCATGACCGGACCTACCCGACTCGAACTCGACGAACACGCCAAGCGACGCCAGCGCCTGATGCAGGCGATGGGCCCCGATGGTGTGGCCATCATCCCCGGCGCGCATGAAGTGGTGCGTTCCCGAGACACCCATTTCCGTTTCCGGCAGGACAGCGATTTCCATTATCTGACGGGATTCGCGGAGCCGGACTCGATCGCCGTTCTGGCGCCGGGCCGCCCTGAGGGCGAATACGTGCTGTTCGTGCGGCCGCGCGACGAAACGCGCGAGATCTGGGACGGCCGGCGGGCCGGCCCGGAAGGGGCCTGCGCCGTCTATGGTGCGGATCAGGCCTTCAACATCGATGAGTTCGAAACCGGCTTGCAGGACTTGCTGAGTGGTCGCGCACGGGTGTTCTACACTTTTGGCGACCACCCGACGATGGACGCAAGAGTGGCCGCCTGTGTGCGCGAGATTCGTGAAGTCTCGCGCCGCGGTGCCGCCGCGCCGTTCGAATTCGTGGCGATGGAAACCACGCTGCACGAAATGCGTCTGCGCAAGACACCGGCCGAACTCGAACTGATGCGCTTTGCCGGCAAGGTCTCCGCCGATGCGCATGTGCGCGCGATGCATTTTGCCAAACCGGGCATCTACGAGTGGCAGGTGGCCGCCGAGATTCATCACGAATTCGAGCGCCATGACATGCAGCCGGGTTACGGCTCCATCGTCGGCGGCGGCGAAAATGCCTGCATTCTTCATTATGTGGAGAACAACGCGAAGCTCGCGGACGGCGATCTGTTGCTGATCGACGCTGGTGGCGAGTATCGCGGCTACACCGCCGACATCACGCGCACCTTTCCGGTGGGCGGTCGCTACAGCGGTCCGCAGCGCGAAGTCTACGAAGTGATCCTGGCCGCACAGCTGGCCGCGATCGATACCTTGCGTGCCGGGCAGTCGGTCGGTGCGCCGCACGAAGTGGCGACGCGCAAGCTCACCGAAGGCCTGGTGGCGCTGGGGCTGCTGCAAGGGGATGTCGACACGCTGATTGCGGAAGGCGCGCAGCGCCGCTTCTACATGCACGGCACCGGTCACTGGCTGGGCCTCGACGTGCATGACGTGGGCCGCTACAAGATCGACGGTGCCTATCGCGAGTTCGAGCCGGGCATGGTGATGACGGTCGAGCCCGGTCTTTACATCCAGCCCGGCAGCGAGGGCGTCGACGAGCGCTTCTGGGGCATCGGCATCCGCATCGAGGACGATGTGGTCGTCACCGCCGGTGAGCCCGAGGTACTCACGGCCGGCGTGCCGAAAGCCGTTGACGAGGTGGAAGCGCTGATGAGGGACGCCGCCTGAGCTCGCAGCACCGCGCGCCGCGTCCATGAACGACTACGACCTCGCGATCGTCGGCGGCGGTCTGGTCGGCGCTTCGCTCGCGGTAGCCTTGCACGGCAGCGGTCTGCGCGTCGCGCTGATCGAGGCGGCGGCGCCACCGCTTGCCGAAGCGGCCTGGGATGAGCGCTGCATCGGACTCAATGAAGCGACGCGACGCATCTTCGACAGCCTGGGTGTTTGGGGCGCGATGTGCGGCGACGCCGAAGCCATCGCCGCCACGCATGTCAGCGAGCAGGGCCGCTTCGGTGTCGCGCGTTTCCATGCCTCGGAAGCGGGGCTCGACGCCCTGGGCTACAACACACCGCTGCGAGCCATACATGGCAGTCTGCGGCAGCGGCTGCGCGACAGCGGTGCGGCTACGCTGCTGTGTCCGGCCCGCGTCGACGACGTGCAGGTCGATGGCGAGTACGTGCATCTGCACGGAGCCGCACTGGATGGCGGCCTCCGGGCGCGACTGCTGGTGGCGGCCGATGGCGCCCGTTCGCCCATTCGTCAGCGCTTCGGTATCGCCACCGAGGCGCACGACTATGCGCAGACTGCGATCGTCAGCAGCGTGCGCACGCAACGCGAGCATGCGGGCATCGCCCACGAGCGCTTCACGCCGGACGGACCGATCGCCGTCCTGCCACGGCCGGGCCGGGTCTGCACCGTGGTCTGGACCGTGCCGACGGATGTTGCCGAACGGCTGCTGGCGCTGAGCGAGGCCGCGTTCCTGCAAGCCTTGCAGGCCGCTTTCGGCCACCGACTGGGGCAGTTCAGCGCACTGGGGCGCCGCGGCGCCCATCCGCTGATGCGCGTTCTCAGCACGCGCCTGGTGGCCGAGCGCACGGTATTCGTCGGCAACGCCGCGCAGACGCTGCACCCGGTCGTGGCGCAGGGCTTCAATCTTGGCTTGCGTGACGTGGCGACGCTGGCGGACCTGCTGCCGGACTATTCGGACCCCGGCTGCGCGGCCCTGCTGCACGCGTATGCCGATCGGCGTCGCGACGATCGCCGTCAGGCGGCCGATTTCACCGATGGTCTGGTGCGCCTGTTCTCCAATCGCGTGCCAGCTCTGGGCGAACTACGCCATCTCGGACTAAGTGCGCTGAACCTGTCGGGGCCCCTGAAACGACGCATGCTGCAGCGCAGCCTTGGCTTCGGCGCGTACACGCCGGCCGCCGCGCGAGACCGCGCATGAGCGCGCGAAGCCACGACATCGTGATCGTCGGTGGCGGCATCGTCGGCGCCGCCGCGGCCCTGGCGCTGCTGCGCAATGGTTTCGACGTCGCGCTGGTGGACCGCGCTGCGACGCGTCCGCCCGCGCCGGGCGCCGAGGTCGACGCGCGGGTCTACGCCATCGCACCGGGTTCGCGCCGGTTTCTCGACACGCTTGGTGCCTGGCCCGGCGACCCGGTCTGCGCCTATCAAGGCATGCAGGTGTGGAATGCCGATCCAGCGCTATCGCTGCGCTTTGACGCGGCCGCGGCGGCGTTGCCGGAACTCGGTTACATCGTCGCCCACGATGTGCTGCTCGATGCGCTGTGGAATCGTCTTGGCGCGGCACGGCTGGTGCAGGGTGAAACGGTAGACAGCTTCACCGTGGAAGCCGGTGGCGCGCGCTTGGGCCTGAGTGGCGGCGGACACATCCGGGCCGATCTGGTGATCGCTGCGGACGGTGCCGGTTCCAGTCTGCGCCGGCTTGCCGGCATCGAGACGCTCGGCTGGCCGTATGCCCATCAGGCGATCGTCAGCCACGTTCAGACCGAACGGCCGCATCGCGCCACGGCCTACCAGCGCTTCCTGCCGGAAGGTCCGCTGGCCTTCCTGCCACTGGCCGACGGCCGCAGTTCGATCGTCTGGTCAACGACACGTGCCGCAGAACGCATGGCCCTGCCGGATGCCGGGTTTGCCAAGGCGCTGCATCAGGCTTCGCAAGATTGCCTGGGGCTGATCGGCGAGATGACGCCGCGCAAGGCGGTGCCGCTGCGACTGCTGCATGCGCGCGATTACCACGCGCCCGGATTGGCACTGGTCGGTGATGCAGCCCATGTGGTGCATCCCCTGGCCGGGCAGGGCCTCAACCTCGGTCTGGCTGACGTCGAGGCGCTGCTGGGGTGTGCGCTGGAAGCACGCCGCGCCGGTCGGAAGCTGGGTTCGGCACGGGTGCTGGCGCGCTATGGCCGGGCGCGCAAGCTCGCCAATCTGGAAATGCTGGCGACGGTGGATGCGCTCTATCGCCTGTTCGGTCTGCAGGCGCCGGGACTCGACAATGTGCGCGGTTTGGGGCTCGCCCTGGTCGACCGTGTGGCCGCGATCAAGGGCCCTTTGCTGCGCCGCGCCGTCGGAATCTGAGCACTCAAGTGCACTTGTGTGCTCATGGTGGCTTACGGTGCCGTTAAGCGCCCGTTATAATTGACCGGATAGGCAGAGCCAGTTCCCACCCGATTGCTCTGCCGCGCTCACCCAAATCGTTTTCGAATCAAAGGTAAGGCCGAATGAGTAATGAGGGCGTGGACCTTGGCCGACGCCGCTTCCTGACTGTCGCGACCGGGGTCGTCGGCGGCGCAGGGGCGGTGGCGGCGGCGGTGCCGTTTCTGGCGTCGTTTTCGCCAAGTGAAAGAGCCAAGGCGCTAGGCGCACCGGTGACGATCAACATCGCTGGCGTCGAAGCGGGTCAGATGATCACCACGGCCTGGCGCGGCAAGCCGGTCTGGGTCGTCAACCGCACCGAGGAAATGCTGGCCTCGCTGTCCGGTGACGAGAAGCGGCTGCGCGATCCGGAGTCCGCGCAGCCGCAGCAGCCGGACTACGCCACCAATCAGCATCGCTCGATCAAGCCCGAGTATCTGGTGATGCTGGGCGTGTGCACGCACCTTGGTTGCTCACCGAAATTCCACCCGGAGAGCCCGGCACCGACCATTGATGCGAACTGGCCGGGCGGCTTCTTCTGCCCCTGTCACGGCTCCAAGTTCGATCTGGCCGGCCGCGTGTTCCAGGGTGTGCCCGCGCCGCTGAACATGGTGGTGCCGCCGCACCGCTACGAAACCGAAACCGAAGTCGTGGTCGGTGAAGACACCCAGGGAGGAGCCGCCTGATGGCCATCGTGCCCAATCCGCACAAGACGACCGGCTTTCTCGGCTGGATCGACGATCGCTTCCCGCTCACCAAGATGTGGAAGGATCACGTCGCCGAGTACTACGCGCCGAAGAACTTCAACCTCTGGTACTACTTCGGCTCGCTGGCGATGCTGGTGCTGGTCAACCAGCTGTTGACCGGCATCTTCCTGGTCATGCACTACAAGCCGTCGGCGGCGGAAGCCTTCGATTCCGTCGAATACATCATGCGCGATGTGCCCTGGGGCAACATCATCCGCTACCTGCATTCGACCGGGGCCTCGGCGTTCTTCATCGTCGTGTATCTGCACATGTTCCGCGCCCTGATGTACGGCTCGCATCGCAAACCGCGCGAACTGATCTGGATCTTCGGCTGCCTGATCTACGTCTGCCTGATGGCCGAGGCCTTCTGCGGTTACGTGCTGCCCTGGGGCCAGATGTCGTACTGGGGGGCGCAGGTCATCATCTCGTTGTTCGGCGCGATTCCGGGCATCGGTCCGGATCTCGTGGTCTGGATCCAGGGCGACTACATCCCTTCGGACGCCACGCTCAATCGCCTGTTCTCGCTGCACGTGATCGCGATTCCGTTCGTGCTGGTCGGCTTGGTCGTGGCGCATCTGATGGCGCTGCACGAAGTGGGTTCGAACAACCCGGATGGCATCGAGATCAAGAAGCACAAGGATCCCGAGACCGGTATCCCGCTGGACGGCATTCCGTTTCATCCGTACTACACCGTCAAGGACATGTTCGGCGCCGCGGTGTTCCTGCTGATCTTCCTGGCCGTCGTATTCTTCGCGCCGGACGGCGGCGGCTGGTTCCTCGAAAAGCCCAACTTCGAGGAAGCCAATGCCCTGTCCACGCCTGAGCACATCACGCCGGTGTGGTACTTCGGCCCGTTCTACGCGATGTTGCGCGCCGTGCCGGACAAGCTGCTGGGTGTGGCGACGATGGGGGCGGCGGTGCTGATCCTGTTCTTCCTGCCCTGGCTGGATCGCTCGCCGGCCAAGTCGATCCGCTACAAGGGGCCGATCTTCAAGGTTCTGGCGATGATCTTCGCCGTCGTGTTCTGCGTACTGGGCTATCTCGGCCTGCAGCCGCCGAGTCCCACTGGCACCTTGATCTCGCGCCTCGGTACGGTCTACTACTTCCTGTTCTTCCTGCTGATGCCGATCTACACCAAGTTGGAGAAGGTCAAGCCCGTGCCGGAGAGGGTCACAGAATGAAGCGCCTGATTCTGCTGTCCAGCCTCCTGTTCGGAGGCCTGCTGAGCACCCACGCCAACGCGGCCGGCGGTGAGCCCGTCTTTGCGTTTACCCCGCACCCGGACAACATCGCTTCGGTACAGCGTGGTGCTCGCGACTTCATGAACTACTGCTCGGGCTGCCACAGTCTCAAGTACCTGCGCTATAGCCGGGCCGCGGCCGATCTTGGCCTGCCCGAAGAGCTCGTCGAGAAGAGCCTGATGTTCACCACCGAGAAGGTGCAGCAGCCGATCGTGTCGGCGATGCCGGCGCAGGCCGAAAGCTGGTTCGGGCGGCAGCCGCCCGATCTGTCTCTGGTGTCGCGCAAGCGCGGCCCGGCCTGGGTCTACAGCTTTCTCAACGGTTTCTACGTGGATCCGAGCAAGGCCGCCACCGGCGTCAACAACCTGCAGCTTCCCGGCGCCTCGATGCCGCACGTACTCTGGGAGCAGCAGGGGTTCCGCGCGCAGGTCGAGGCGCCAGAGGGCGAGCACGCCGAGGCGGAGCACGGCGGGCACCACGCGCCCGAGCTGGAAACCGTGATGGAAGGCAAGCTGACTCAGGACGAATATGAGGAGATGATTGCCGACCTCACCAATTTCCTGATCTATGCCGCCGAGCCGGGTCGTGCCGACCGCATCTCGCTGGGCATGAAGGTTCTTTTCTACATGCTGCTGCTGGTCGGACTGACCTACATGCTCAAGCGCGAGTTCTGGCGCGACGTGCACTGAGTGAGGATGTCGGCCCGAAGCAGACAGACAGGAAGCGATAGTCCCGGCGCGGTGCTGTCCGCGCGCCGCGCCGGGATACTGCTGTTTTCGGGCGAAAGCGATCTGGGCAGCCACTGGGCGCGCCTGGTCGCGGCCGAAAAGGACATCGACGGCGCGGCGATCGAATGGATACGTCCCGGCGTAACCAATGAGGACTGGCTGCTGCTGTCGCCATCTCAGGTATTGCCGACGCTGGCGGACCGCGAAGTCGTGCTGTATCCGGCCCGCTTGGTCGCTGAATATCTGGACGAGCGCTATCCGCATCCGCCATTGTTGCCGGTGGAGCCCGCCGGCCGTGCACGTGTGCGCATGGCCCTGCATCAGCTGGAATCGGTACTGTACCCGCTGGCCGAGCAGGGGCTTTCCACGGATAACGCGCAGAGCGCGCAACGTTCGCGCAAGCTATTGCGTGAACAGCTGCTCGGTCTGGCGCGCGTTTTCCCCACGCGTGGCTTCTTCATGGGCAGCGACCTGAGCTGTGTCGACTGTGCCTGGGCGCCACTGTTGTGGCGCCTGCCGTCGCTGGGGATTCCGCTGGACTCGGTGGAGGGCATGCGCCCCTATGCCGAAAAGTTGTTCTCGCGTGGAGCCTTTCAGCGCAGCCTGTCTTCGGTTGAACGTTCACTCGCCGCGTGATCGCCGGTGGCAGAACCGGCTTTGCCAAACCTGAATTGAGTTGAGTGCGCGCCCGGCGCGCCAAGGAACAATGGCCAAATCCCGACGTCCGTATCTGATCCGCGCCATTTACGAATGGGCCGCTGACAATGGTTACACCCCGCACCTGGTCGCCGCGGCCGACGCCGATGGCGTGGTAGTGCCGCGCGAATTTGTCCAGGACGGGCGGATTACGCTCAATGTCAGCATGAGTGCGGTGCAGGGGCTGGACCTGCATAGCGATCCGATCTATTTCAGCGCCCGTTTTTCGGGGCGCGCGTTCGATATCTGGGTGCCATCGGGTGCCGTGCTGGCGATTTTCGCCAAGGAATCCGGTGAAGGGATCGTATTCGGCGAGGTCGAGGCCGCGGACCCCGGCGGTGAGCCACCGCCGCAGGGCCCATCGCCGGAACCCGGCAAACCGGCCGGCCGCTCACATCTGCGGGTGGTGAAGTAGCGCGATCGGTCGCTCGGGTTCACTCGACCGCGAAACCCAGCAGAATTTCCCGCAGCAGCTCGCTCTGGCTGTTGACGCCGCATTTACAGAACACCCGTTTGAGGTGCGTGCGCGCGGTGAATACGGACATGCCGCGCATCGCGGCAAAGTCACGGGTCGATGCGCCGCTTGCCAGTTCCGCGGCCAGCGCCGCTTCGGTTTCGGTGAGGCCGTAGGTTCGACGCAGCACGCTGCGCGAGACGCGTGGCCGTTCGTTCCGGTTGCGAATCAGTAGTACCGCGTGGCCGTCCAGGCCCGGAATCCCACCCGGCACGGCACGAACGCGCAGCTGGAGTTCTCGACCCTCGTGCGTGCAGCGGATCACCGGCCCCTCCTCGCCTGCGCGGGCGGCGCGCCGCAGGGCGCCATCAAGCCACTCGAAGACATTGCAGGCAATTCGCGAGGACTCGGCCGGCGTGTCATCTACGGCGCCGTCGCCGCAGGGACAGCTCAGCAGCTTGCGGGCGGCCGAGCTGGTGTATACGGCGCGTGCATTGGCATCGAATACGATCAGCGCCGAGCTGCGCATCAGTCCGGCTTCCAGCAGGCGCTGAAACAGTGCGGCAGGGATGTCCGTTTCCGCGGATGCGCTCCAGCGAGGGCGTGTCAGCGTTTGCGTCAGCATGGCCAGTTCGTCCGAGAAATCAGACTTCAGTTCTAGGCCAGATTGCGTTTTCAATCGCGATGAAAATCGAACCGATTCGTGACCGATTCGCGGCGAGGACTACATCGGGACAGGCCTGGCCGCTCAGGCCCAGTCCCCGGCGTCGAACGCGTTTCGCAACCAGTCGATGCGGTCGTCACCGTCGATCGCGACCACGTCGAAGCGGATCGGATGACGCGCCAGCTCCGGTTGACGCGCGATCAGGCTGCGCGTGGCCTGGACGATGCGCGCACGTTTGCGCGCATCCACAGACTCGGCGGCGCTGCCGAAATGGCTGCTGCGGCGCTGGCGGACTTCGATCACGGCCACGGTATCGCCGTCGCGCATCACCAGGTCGAGCTCGCCGCCGCGCGAGTGCTGGTTGCGACTGATGAGTTTCAAGCCTTGCGCCTCAAGCCAGCGCTGGACCCGGGTTTCCGCTGCCTGACCGGCTTTCAGGGCCACGTCGTGGAGCTGGGCTGCGCTGCCGACGGCGTCGGCAGCATGCGCAGACCGCCATTCTGGATGATGGCGCACTGCAGATGGCGCGATACCTTGTTGCCGTTGTCCAGAGACAATGATCCGCTGGCGCCGTCGATCGAACGGCCGGCAAACAGCTGGCCAGCCTGGAGCGCCTCGGCCAGCTTGTAGGCGTCGTAGCCCAGCGCCAGCAGGCGCGTCTGAGAACTCAGTGCCGGGCTCAGACTGGGCTGGATCTGTGCGCGCAGTGCGTGCCACGGGCCGCTGCGGTCCAGCATCCAGGGCATGTCGCAAAAGCGCAGTCCGCTGAGATCATTGGAGGGGTCGCGCTTGCCGTCATAGGCGATGGAGGTGGCGTAGATCGGCAGTTCGGAGGCGTGGAAGTAACGGAACTGCGAGCGGATCGAGCGGGCCTGGGTCGGCGTGGCGGCCACGAACGCGAAATCGACATCGCTGCGCGGACGGGTTTCGAATTCGGCGGAGTAGCCGATGATGCCGCGCAGCGCGTTGTGCCGGTCCTGGCTTTCGCGCAGCGCCAGCAAGTCCTGAATCTGCTCGGAGAAATCACTCTGGCCGGTACTGTAGCGGCGAACATGCGCGACATGGCCACCGAGCTGGGACAGACGTTCGGCGAATGCCGCATAGACGCGGTCGCCCCAGTCTCCTTCCGGCACCAGCGCGATCGCGCGCGACTGGTTCTGGGACACCGCCTGTTCTGCGGCCTGGCGGGCCTCGTCCTCGGGCGCCAGGCCGAACTGGTAGAGCGGTCCGGATGTGTATTGATTGGCGTCGAGGTAGTTCAGCGCCAGCACCGGTACTGAACTGCCTGAACCGGCGAGCCGCGCGACGTATTCCTTCTGCAGGGGACCGATGATGAAGTCCGCACCGCTGTACATCGCCTCGCGATAGGCCTGCTCGAAGCTGCTGTCGCTGTCGCCGGTGTCAAAAACGTCGATGGACGATCGCGGCAAACCGGACTGCAGCCAGGCCGTGAACAAGCCCTCCCGAACCGCGTTGGCGGGCGCCGCGTAGCGTCCACTCAAGGGCAGCAGTACGGCCACGCGATTGAGCGGACCGCCGCTGCTCTGCCACTGCGTGGATTGCCAGGCCTGGGTCGGTCCCTGTTGCGCGCGCGCCAGTTCGGCCGGATGGTTCGGGTACTGCACGCGCCAATCGGCCAGTACATTGGGACGTGGCGCACCGGCCGAGCGCCGGATGATGCGCGCCAGATCGATCCAGCCGCGTGTGATGCGGTCGGCGTTGGCGAGTTGCGGTTCAATCGACGGATCGAGCGGTGCCTGCATCAGCAGGCTCCAGATGTGATCGCGGTTCTGGTCGAGTTGTACGCGCGTGTCCAGCAGGGCCTCGCGCCGCACCAGCGTGCTGACGGCGGTGACCGTCAGGCCCAGGCGCGCCTGGGTGTCGGCACGCACTGATTCCACATTCGCCGCGAGGCTGCGATTGCCGATCGCCCAGGGTTCCGGCAGCGCCTGCTCGGCCAGCTGTGGCTGATCTTCCAGCAACAGCGAGCGCGCCTGAGCGATCTGGAAGCGAATCGCCTGTTCGCTCGGCAGGCGCGAAGGGTCGACGCGCGACAGCGCGCGATCGGCGGCCAAGGGATCGCCGGCATCGAGCGCAGCCTCCGCTTCGGCCAGCCAATCGGGCGTCGCCGGACTGGGCCGCGCCGGGGGCGCGACCGGCGCGCGCGCAGGGAGACTGCCGCAGGCGCAAAGCGTGGCGGCCAGCAACAGAGCCGGGAGTCGGTGTGCGTTGGGCATAGATGTAAAGTATGACACGCTCGCGTGGCTGAACCTTGACGTTGACGGCAGCTGCACCGGCCGCCGCCTTGCAATATTTCGCGATCCGCATGAATCCTCCGACGCCCGCCAGCACTGAGACAGACTCCGCAGCCATCGACCCGTCTCGGGCCTCTGCCGAGGTGTCGGACGGACACCTTTATGTCGTGGCCACGCCGATCGGAAATCTCGGCGATCTTTCGCCGCGCGCCCTGCGCGTGTTGTCGGCGGTGAACGCGATCTGCGCCGAAGACACGCGCGTAACCGGCGGTCTGCTGTCGCATTTCGGTGTGCGGGCCCGGTTGATCGCTTTGCACGAGCACAATGAGACGGAAATCGCCGGCAAGCTGGTCACGCGTCTCCTGGCGGGCGAAAGCCTCGCGCTGGTATCCGACGCCGGCACACCGCTGGTCAGCGATCCCGGTTTCGCGCTGGTGCGCGCCTCGCGTGCCGCCGGGGTTCCGGTGATGACCGTGCCGGGGCCCTGCGCCGTGGTGGCCGCGCTGTCGGTGTCCGGCCTGCCCAGCGACCGTTTCGTGTTCGAAGGCTTCCTGCCGTCGCGTCGCGGCGCGCGGCGTAGCCGCCTGGAAGCGCTGGCGGATTGTCGCGACACCCTGATCGTCTACGAATCGAGTCACCGCATCGCTGAATGTCTGACGGACTGCGCCGAGGTGCTGGGGGCAGCTCGGCGCATCTGCCTGGCGCGTGAGCTGAGCAAGCGTTTCGAACAGTCGATCACCGACACGGCGTCGAGGCTGTGCGAGTGGTTGGCCGAGGACGGCAACCGCTCGCGCGGCGAGTTCGTCCTGGTGATCGAGGGCGCGGCCGATTCCGCGCAGCCGGATGAGGCCGATCGCATCCTGCGTGCGCTGCTGGGCGAACTGGAGCCCTCGCGTGCGGCGCGTGTCGCCGCCGAACTCACGGGCCAGCGCAAGAACGCGCTGTACAAGCGCGCGCTGGAAATGGCGGCGGGCGCGGCTGAGTCGCCCGATCGCGTAGAATGAGCGTCGGGAGTCGGCCGAACAATCGCTGTTGCCGCAAGGTGATGGAGGAAAGTCCGGGCTCCGCAGGGCAGGGTGCCAGGTAACCCCTGGGGGGCGCGAGCCTACGGAAAGTGCCACAGAGATCAGACCGCCTAAGCGCTTCGGCGCCGGTAAGGGTGAAAAGGTGCGGTAAGAGCGCACCGCGCGGCCGGCAACGGTTCGCGGCACGGTAAACCCCGCCTGGAGCAAGGCCAAATAGGGAAGGACGGCGGCTTCGGCCGCCGACGCGTGGCCCGCGCGCCTTCCGGGTAGGCTGCTTGAGGTCTGCGGTGACGCAGATCCCAGAGGAATGATTGTTTCGGATCGCAAGGTCTAGACAGAACCCGGCTTACAGGCCGGCTCCCACCTGATTCCCGATGCGGGCGGCGTGCCTCGGCATGCCGCCTGTGCCGACTGACGCCAACAGGATTCGCAGCCCAGCCGTGCGACGCAAGCAGACATCTTCGGACGACGAGCACAGCCAGATCGCCACCGAATCCCAGATCTGGGAGGTTCCGGTGACGCTGCCGGAGGGCGAATTCATGGCCTATCTGAGCGAACCCGCGGACAGCAGCATCATGGAAGTGCTGCAGCAGTTGCGTCGTGGCGAATACCCGAAGCCCTACGTGCTCGACAATGGTCGACATCGCGAGTTGTACATTGGCCAGCGTTTCACGCAGAGCCGCATGAGCCTGCACGAGCCGGACGCGCTGGACCTGGCGTATACCCGCTCGATGATGGCTTTTCTGCTGTTTCAGCCCGAGCCTAGACACGTCATGCTGGTGGGCTTGGGCGGCGGGTCGCTGACCAAGGCCTGCTATCGCGGACTGCCGAAGGCGCGGATCACCACGATCGAGATCGAGCGGACGGTGATCGAACTGGCCAGCCTGTTCCACGTACCGAATCCGGGCGCGCGGCTGCGTCTGGTGCATGCCGATGCCGCTACCTATTTCGCCAGCACACGCCAGTCGGCCGATGTCGTGCTGGTCGACGGCTGCGATGCAGTGGGGTTGTCGCCAAGTCTGTGCAGCGAAAGCTTCTACGCCTCGGTCCGGTCACGGCTGCGGCCGGGCGGCGTGCTGGTCAGCAATCTGGTGGGAACGATCGCTCGTATCGGCTCGATGATCGACAGCATCGCCCGGGTGTTCGATGGACAGATCCTGGTTCTGCGCGATGCAGTGAGCGAAAACCGCGTCGTGCTCGCATTTTGCAATCCGTCGTGGCCACCGGACTGGGCTCGGGTCCGCGCCGGCGTGCCCGAACTCGCGCAGCGGCATGCACTCGACCTCGGCGGGATGGCGAAGCAGCTTCAACTCAATTTCCGCCGTTCGCTCGGAAAAGCCGAAGATTCCACAAAAAGGCGGCGCTAAGCGCGTCGTAGCGGGATTCCTCTCCCCCAAAGCCCCACTTGGCCCCACCGCGGTGACCGCCGCCTTTGCCCGCGCGATGCGCGCGTGCCTGTGCGGTTGAGGCGCCAATACCCTGGCGCGCCCCCAACACGGCCCGAAATTCGCCGCTTACGTGAACAAAGTTCTCTAAGTGCCTGTTTCCAGTGGTTTCATGATTTCCATCCAGGCATTTCTCCCAAGCTCTTGTTTCGTCACGAGATTTTGCTTGCATCACCCAGGGCGGTGGAGTACAGTCCCGCCTCAGTGGGGTGAAGTGGGGGACGGTGGGGAGTCCTCCCTAGTGACGATCCGGTCAGCGAGGGAGGTCCGGTCGCGGTACTTTCGGAGCCGATTCGTGTTTACAGGGCGGTACGCGCTTGCAATGGACGATAAGGGTCGCGTCGCGGTCCCGGCCTTGTATCGCGCGCAGCTCACGAAGATGGAAGGCGTTCCGCTCTACCTGACACCCTACGATTCCGACGAGGGCCGCAGCTACGTGGCGGTCTATCCGTCTCCTCGATTCGAGGAACTCGCCGAAGAAATCGAAGCGATTGACGACGCCGACGAGCGCGAACTGCTGATGGAGGAAGTCCTCGGTGGTTCGATCATGGTGGACTTCGACGCCCAGGGGCGCATCGTGTTGCCGGCCGTATTGCGTGAACGCGTCGGACTCAAGGGACGCGTCGTCATCGAAGGCCAGCGCCGCCGCTTCGACATCTGGGACGAGGCGACGCTGCAGCGGCGCGAAAGCGAGAAGCAGGCGGATCGTCAGCGGCTCAGCTCGGCACTCAAGCGCATTCGGCGGTGATTATCCATGCACAGCCGCCCCTCCAGCCTCGCCAATCTACGCGGGGACGCGCACCGGTATATCCAGACGTCTGCCCGGATTTCTGCCGGGATTTGCGCAACGTTCCCCGCAGCGCCGAGCGCTGTTGAGGCCATGAACGCACACCGCCCGGTGATGCTCGCGCAAGCGCTCGCCGGTCTGGCGCTGCGTGCGGGCGGCCGCTATGTCGACGCCACCTTTGGTCGCGGCGGGCATAGCGCCGAAATCCTCGCCGCCATTGGCGAAAGCGGTCAGCTTCATGCCTTCGACCAGGACCCTCAGGCCGCGCAGTACGCGCAGATGCGTTTCGGTACGCGTGCCAATTTCCGGATTCATGCCTGCAGCTTCGAACGCATCGCGGAAATCGCGCAAGTCGAAGGCTTTGCCGGGCAGATCGACGGCGTGTTGTTCGATCTGGGCGTGTCCTCGCCGCAACTCGACGATGCCGGACGGGGATTCTCGTTCCTGCGCGACGGTCCGCTGGATATGCGTATGGATCCTCGTGCCGGGGAATCCGCCGCCGAGTGGCTGGACAAGGCGCGTGAGCGCGACATCGCGGACGTGCTGTGGAGGCTCGGCGAAGAGCGTCACAGCCGGCGCATCGCACGTGCCGTGGTGCGGGAACGCATGAGCGCGGGCCGAATCGAGACCACCGGCCGCCTCGCGGACATCATCGCCGCGGCGGTGCCGGGGCCGCGTGGCCGTATCCACCCGGCCACGCGCAGTTTTCAGGCGATCCGCATCCATATCAATCGCGAACTGGAGATGCTGCCAGCCGCGCTGGCCGCGGCCGCCTCGGTGCTGGCGCCGGGGGGGCGCCTGTGCGTGATCAGTTTCCACTCGCTGGAAGACCGCATCGTCAAACGTTACATCCGCGACGCGGGATTGTCCGAGCGCGATCCGGTGACGGGCGCGGCGGTGCCGGGCAGTGGCCCGGCGGTCGCGCTCAAGAGCATCGGACGAGTGTTCCCTGACGACGAGGAAACGGCGTCGAACCCACGTTCGCGCAGCGCGGTACTGCGCATCGCGGAGCGCCTGCCATGAGCTCGCGGCCCGTGCAGATTCTGCTGTTGTTGCTGGTGATCGGGTCCGCGCTGGCGGTGGTCGAGGTCAAGCACGAGAACCGCAGTCTGGTCAGCGAACTGGAAACGCTGCGCTCCGAGCACGAACAGTTGCGCGTCGAATGGAGCCAGCTGCAGCTTGAGGAAGCGACCCAGGCCTCGCACGGTCGCATCGAGGAAGCGGCGCGCGGCAAGCTCGGCATGGCGGAGCCGCAGCGATACGTCATCGTCGAGCGCGGTGCGGCCGCGCCGCGCACCGGAGACGGCTCGTGAGAAGCCCCCGGCGTGGCGTCAAGCTCAACCCCGAAGTGCGCGCAGTCGGGGCCTGGCGACGCTGGGCAGTGATGGGCGTGCTGCTGGCCGGCAGCGGCACGGTGCTGGCGCGCGCCTTCGAGCTGCAGGTGCTGGACAACGAGTTTCTGCAGCGCGAAGGCAACAAGCGCGCGGTGCGTACGCTGGAGGTGCCGGCGCATCGCGGTGCGATCCGGGATCGCAACGGCGAGCCGCTGGCCTTGTCGGCGCCGGTGGAATCGATCTGGGTGGTGCCGCGTGAACTTCTGGAACAGGCCGAATACATCGCGCCGCTGGCCAAGCTGGTGGGGATGCGCGAAACCGAGTTGCGCGCGTTTCTCGAAGCGCGCAAGACGCGGCAGTTCGTCTACCTGAAGCGCCACATGGCGCCGTCCGACGCCGAACGGGTGCTGGCGCTCAAGGCGCCCGGCGTGTCCTCACAGCGGGAGTACAGCCGCTTCTATCCGGCCGGAGAAGTCGCCGGAAACCTCGTCGGTTTCACCAATATCGACGGCATCGGTCAGGAAGGCATGGAAGCCGCACAGCAGGATCTGCTGTCCGGCACGCCGGGTTCGCGTCGCGTGATTCGCGCGCGCGACGGTCGCATCGTCGAGGACGGGCCGGACTTCAAGCCGGCCGAATCCGGTGAGGACCTGAGCCTGACGATCGACCTGCGTCTGCAGTACCTGGCCTATCGTGAACTCAAGGCAGCGGTGCAGGCGCACAAGGCCAAGGGCGGCCTGATGGTGGTGGTCGACACCGTCAGCGGCGAGGTGCTGGCGATCGCCAACCAGCCGAGCTTCAACCCCAACCGTCTCGAGGACCGCACGTCCAACGGCATGCGCAACCGCGCCGTGACCGATGTGTTCGAACCGGGCTCCACGGTCAAGCCGTTGCTGCTGGCCGAAGGCATCGAAACCGGTCTGGTCGATCCCAATGAGGCGATCGACACGCGCCCCGGCTACTGGATGGTGGCCGGACACACGGTGCGCGATACCCACGACTATGGCGTGGTCGATCTGTCGAGGATGCTGGTCAAGTCCAGCAATGTCGCCGCCGCCAAGATCGGCCTGCGCATGGGCGCCGAGGAAGTCTATCGCGGCTTCGAGGCCTTCGGTTTCGGCCAGCCGCTGTACTCGGGTTTCCCCGGCGAGTCCATGGGCGTGTTCCGGGATTGGCGCGGCTGGGGTTCGATCGAGACCGCCACGGCCGCCTTCGGCTATGGCATCTCGGTGACTGCGCTGCACCTGGTGCGCGCCTACTCTGGGCTCGCCAACGACGGCCTGATGCCCCAGATCACGTTCATCAAGGACAGCCCGACGATTCCGCCGCAGCGTGCGGTCTCGGCCGAAACCGCCAGTGCGGTGCGTTACCTGATGGAAGGCGTGACCAACCAGGGTGGTACCGGCACACGCGCCGCCGTCAACGGCTACCGCGTGGCCGGAAAGACCGGCACGGTGCACAAGCCGATCGCCGGCGGCTACGCCGAGAACAAGTACCAGGGCGTGTTCATCGGCATGCTGCCGGCGGAGCACCCGCGTCTGGTCGGGCTGGTGATGATCGACGAGCCCAGCGAAAAGGGCTATTACGGTGGTCTTACCGCGGCGCCGGTGTTCGCACGTGTGATGCAGGCCGCCGCGCGCCTGTTGCAGATCGCACCGGACCAGACGCCGGAGCAGCAGACTGCCAGCGCCCAAGCCGCGGGAGCCCGTTCGTGATGGCGCGCCGCCTGTCTGCGCCGGTGCGCGAACTGGCCGTCCTGCTGGGTGTGGCCGCACCGGATTGCGCACTCACCGGCCTGTCCCTGGACAGCCGCCGCATCGCGCCGGGTGCACTGTTCCTGGCCTGTCGCGGCACGCGCGCTCACGGTCTGGAATATCTCGACCAGGCATTGGCGAATGGCGCGGCCGCGGTGGCCTGGGAACCCGCTCCCGGCGTGGCTGCGCCGACTGCGAGCGTGCCGACGGTCGCGGTGCCCGGTTTGGGCGCGCAGGTGAGTGCGATCGCTTCACGGTTCTACGGCCAGCCCTCGCTGGCGCTGGACGTGATCGGCGTCACCGGCACCGACGGCAAGACCTCGATCGCCTATCTGTTGGCGCAGGCGCTCGACACGCTAGGTGTCGCCTGCGGCTATGTCGGCACGCTCGGCCACGGGCGCATCATCTGCCTCGACGCCGGCGACCAGACCACGCCCGATCCGGTGACGCTGCAGCGCTGGCTGGCCGAAGCGGCGGACGCCGGTTGTGCGGCGGTCGCGATCGAGGTGTCCTCGCATGCCCTGGATCAGCGGCGCACCGACGGCGTGCGCTTCGCCACGCGCGTGCTCAGCAATGTCGGGCGCGATCATCTCGATTACCACGGCAGTGAGGTCGCCTACGCCGCGGCCAAGCGCCGCCTGTTCGACGGCCCCGGCAGCGCCATCCTGAATCTGGACGATGCGCACGGCCGTGCCTGGGCCGGGGAACTCGACGACGTGATCGGCTACGGCGTATCGGCCGCGCCGCAGGGGCGCCACGTGCTGGCGCGCGATCTGCACTTCGATCTCGAAGGCCTGGCCTTCACTGCGTACGGCAGTTTCGGCGAGATTCGCATCGCCTCGCGTCTGCTCGGGCGTTTCAACGTGGACAACCTGCTGGCGGTGCTCGCGGTCTTGCTGTCACGCGGGACACACCTGGAATTGGCCGCCGAAGCGCTGGCCGCGTGCCGCACGGTGCCGGGTCGGATGGAGGGCTTTCGTGCGGCCGGCGGTGGACCCCTGCTGATCGTCGACTACGCGCACACGCCGCAGGCGCTGCGCTCGGTGCTGAGCGCAGCGCGTGCGCATTGCACCGGCGAGCTGAGCTGCGTGTTCGGATGCGGCGGCGATCGTGATCGTGGCAAGCGCCCGCTGATGGGCGCAGTGGCGGCGGAACTGGCGGACCATCTTGTGGTCACCGATGACAACCCGCGCAGCGAGGATCCGACCGCCATCACCACACAGATTCTCCAGGGCGTGCCGGCTGGCCTGACGGTGCCGGTCGTGCACGAGCGCGCCGACGCCATTGCGCAGGCGATCGCCTCGGCTGGCGCGGCGGACGTGATCGTTGTCGCCGGCAAGGGTCACGAGGACTACCAAATTGTCGGGAACCAGCGGCGCGACTTTTCCGACCGCCGTTTTGTCGCGGAACAGCTGGGCCTGGAGCTGCGGGCATGAATGCGAACGAGCCCTCGACGATGGAAACCGCTCGCGCCGCCGCCGTGCGGATCGGCGCCGCGCTGAACGGGGACCAAACCCTGTTCGAGCGCAGCTTCAGCGGCGTATCCACCGACAGCCGCAGCGTCGCGCCGGGTGAACTGTTCGTGGCCCTGTCCGGCCCGAATTTCGACGGACATGCCTTCGTGCCCAAGGCCGTCGAACGCGGCGCCGCTGCCGCTCTGGTGAGCCGCGCCCAGGATCTGCCGCTGCCGCAATTGCTGGTGCCGGACACCTTGGCGGCGCTGCAGGCCTATGCCGCGAGCTGGCGCGCCGGGTTTTCGCTTCCTCTGATCGGCGTCACCGGCAGCAATGGCAAAACCACGGTCAAGCAGATGCTGGCCGCGGTGCTGGCGCCGCTGGGGCCGGTGCTGGCCACGGCCGGCAATTACAACAATTACATCGGCGTTCCGCTGACGCTGTGCCGCCTGCGCGCCGAACATCGCGCCGCGGTGATCGAGATGGGCGCCAACCACCTCGGCGAGATCGCGCAGCTGGCGGATCTCGCGCGGCCCAATATCGGTGTGGTCACGCAGGCCGGGGATGCGCACCTCGAAGGCTTCGGCAGTCGCGAAGGCGTGGCCCGTGGCAAGGGCGAGCTGTTCGCCGCCTTGGCCGACGAGGCGGTCGCGATCATCAACGCCGATGACGTGCAGGCACCGCTGTGGCTCGAACTGGCCGGCGGTTCGCGGGTGATTCGCTTCGGCCTGTCGGCGGACGCCGATGTGCGCGCCGAAGACATACGGGGCCTGCCGGCCGAAGCGCCGGCCGAAATGCACTTCACGATCCACGCCTTCGGCGCCCGCGCGGCCGTGCGCCTGCCGCTGCCGGGCCGCCACAACGTGCTCAACGCACTCGCCGCCACGGCCGCGGCGCTGGCCGCCGGGCTGGAGCTGGATCAGATCGCGCAGGGGCTGGCGCAGGTGCAGCCGGCTGACGGTCGCCTGTCCTGGAAGGCGGGCCGACACGGCACCCGCGTGCTCGACGATTCCTACAACGCCAATCCGACCTCGCTGCAGGCCGCCTTGCAGGTGCTGGCGCAATGCGCACCGCCGCGCTGGGCGGTGCTCGGCGATATGGCCGAACTTGGGCAAGGCGCAGACGAACTGCATGTGGAGGCCGGGTTCGCGGCCCGGTCCCTGGGCGTGGAGCGGCTCTATTCGGTGGGGCGCTACGCCCGATCGGCCAGTGTGGGCTTTGGTCACGGTGGCCGTGATTTCGCGGACGTGGACACGCTTGCAAGGACGCTGCAGGACGAGATCGAACCCGGCGTCTCGGTGCTGGTCAAGGGGTCGCGCTCGGCGCGAATGGAACGCGTGGTGGCGGCGCTGACGGGCAGCGTCGTCGGGGGAGGGCACTGACATGCTGTACCACTTGAGCGACTGGCTGCAGCAATACCAGAGCGGATTCCGGGTATTCCAGTACCTGAGCCTGCGTGCCGTGCTCGGCGTGCTCACGGCGCTGGCGTTCTCGTTCGCCTTCGGCCCGTGGATGATCCGCAGGCTGCAGTTCCACCAGATCGGTCAGGTGGTGCGCGACGACGGTCCGCAGACCCATCTCAAGAAGTCCGGTACGCCGACCATGGGCGGTGCCCTGATTCTGGCGGCCGTCAGCGTCGGCACGCTGTTGTGGAGCGATCTGTCCAACCGTTTCGTGTGGATTGCCTGGCTGGTGACAATGTCCTTCGGCGCGGTCGGTTTTGTCGACGATTACAAGAAGGTGCGCTACGGAAAATCCATGGGCCTGTCGGCCAAGCATAAGTATCTGTGGTTGTCGCTGGCCGGATTCGCTGCCACTGGCACCCTGTACTTCACCGCACAGACGCCGGCCGAAACCGGGCTGATCTTCCCGTTCGTCAAGGACGTGATGGTGCCGCTGGGCGGTTTCTACGTGCTCTGGGCCTATCTGGTGATCGTGGGCTCCAGCAATGCCGTGAACCTCACCGATGGCCTGGACGGTCTCGCGATCATGCCGACGGTGCTGGTGGCCGGCGCGCTGGCCGCATTCGCCTACTGCACCGGCAACGTCAAGTTCGCCAATTACCTCAGCATTCCGTACATCGCCGGCGTCGGCGAACTGGTGCCGTTCTGCACCGCGATCGCCGGTGCCGGTCTCGGCTTTCTGTGGTTCAACGCCTATCCCGCGCAGGTGTTCATGGGCGATGTCGGCGCGCTGGCGCTGGGCGCGGCTCTGGGCGTGGTCGCGGTGCTGGTTCGCCAGGAACTGGTGCTGGCGATCATGGGCGGCGTATTCGTCGCCGAAACCCTGTCGGTGGCCCTGCAGGTCGGCAGCTACAAGCTGCGCAAGAAGCGCATCTTCCGCATGGCGCCGCTGCACCACCACTTCGAACTCAAGGGCTGGCCGGAACCCAAGATCATCGTCCGTTTCTGGATCGTGACCTTGATTCTGGTGCTGATCGGTCTGTCGACCTTGAAGATCCGATGACGACCTGGCCGACATTTTTCGGGAGCAGTGAAAATGCAGGTGAGGTGCGGCGATGAGCTTGCGCGCACAACACTGGCTCATTGTCGGGCTCGGGGCGTCCGGGACTTCCGCGCTGCGCTACCTGCTGCGTGAAGGCGCCGTATGCCTGGCAACCGATAGCCGTGACCTGCCGCCGGACCTTGCAGCGCTGCGTGCCGAGTTCCCGCAAGTGGAGTTTCACGTTGGTGGCTTTTTTGCGCCGGAGCCGCTGAATCGGTTCGCTGGCGCCATCGTGTCGCCGGGTGTTTCGCTGGACGACGAGTTCGTACAAAAGCTCGCCGCCGCTGGCGTGCCGATTCTCGGCGACGTTGAGTTGTTCGCACGCGCGCTTTCCCGGGACCCGGGACCCGGCTCCCGGCTCCCGGCCGTCATCGCCATCACCGGGTCCAACGGCAAGTCCACCGTCACGACACTGGTCGGTGACATGGCGCGCGCCGCCGGTCTGAACGTGAAGGTCGGCGGCAACCTCGGCAAGCCGGTACTGGACTTGATCGACACGAACGCCGATCTCTACGTGCTGGAGCTTTCGAGTTTCCAGCTCGAAACGACCCACAGCCTGCGCAGCACCGCCGCGACCGTGCTCAACCTGTCGGAAGATCATCTTGATCGGCATCACACGATGGAGAACTACGGGCGCATCAAGGCAGGGATCTATTGTGGTGCCGGCGTCGCCGTGATCAATCGTGGCGATGCCGCGACCTGGCGCGATGCGGCGCTGGCATCGGGTGTACTCAGCTTCGGCCTGGATGCTCCGGAGGGTGGTCACTACGGTCTGCTGCATGCCGACGACCAGATCTGGCTTATGCGCGGAACGCAGCGGCTGCTCGCATTGTCCGAACTTCACGTGATGGGTCTGCACAATGCCGCCAATGCTTTGGCCGCGCTGGCGCTGGCCGAAGCCGCCGGTATCGCGCTGGAGCCGGCGCTATCGGCGTTGCGCGCCTTTCCAGGTTTGCCGCATCGCTGCCAATGGGTGTCGGACGCGGGCGGCGTGACCTGGATAGACGACTCCAAGGGAACCAACGTGGGCTCCACGTTGGCGGCCCTGCGCGGCCTGTCCGGACCGATCGTGTGGCTCGGCGGTGGTCAGGCCAAGGGCCAGGACTTCGCTCCGCTGAGACCACCGCTCGCCGAAAAGGGTCGTGCCGCGATCGTCTATGGCGAGGACGCCGACAAGCTGCAGAGCGGGCTACTGGGAGCGCTGCCGGTGTCGCGCGTGTACACGCTCGACGAAGCGGTGCGCGAGGCACGTGACTGCGCACAGCCGGGCGATCAGGTCCTGCTGAGCCCGGCCTGCGCCAGTCTCGACCAGTTCAGCAACTACATCGAACGTGGACTGCGTTTCGCGCAGCTTGCCAGGCAGGGTGCGGAATGAACGCCGCCGCCGCGACCTTCGATGCCCTGCGTCAGCACTTCGTGGTGTCGCCGCGCCAGCTCGATCGGCCGTTCTGTCTGGCCGTGGTCACGCTGCTGGCCCTGGGTCTGGTGATGGTGGCTTCTGCGTCGGTGGCCGTCGCCGAGTCGATGACCGGCAACCCGATGTACTACTTCTTCCGTCAGCTGATCTATACCGCGATGGGATTGGCGGTCGGTGCCGGCCTGTTCTGCGTGCCGATGACGGTCTGGGCGCGCAATGGCTTCTGGCTGCTGGCGCTGGCGCTGTTCCTGCTGATGCTGGTGCTGATCCCCGGTGTCGGCCGCGAGGTCAATGGTGCGCGCCGCTGGATTCATCTGCCGCTGTTCAGCCTGCAGGCCTCGGAGCCGGCGCGGCTGGCGCTGGTGGTCTATCTCGCCGGCTATCTGGTGCGGCGTCAGGCCGAATTCCAGAATTCCCTGAGCGGCTTGATGCGGCCGCTGTTCCCGATCGGACTGGCCTGCGGACTGCTGTTGCTGGAGCCGGATTTCGGCGCCGCCGCGGTGCTGGCCGGCGTGGTGTTCCTGATGCTGTTCCTGGCCGGCGCGCGCCTGCTGTACCTGTTTTTGCCAGTGCTGGCGGCCGGCGGCGCCTTCGCCTATCTGGCGACCTCGCAGGCCTATCGCCTGCGGCGCATTCTCAGCTTCCGCGATCCGTTTGCGGATATCGAGAATACCGGCTGGCAGCTGTCGCAGTCGCTGATCGCGATCGGGCGCGGCGAATGGTTCGGCGTCGGGCTCGGCAACAGCGTACAGAAGCTGCTGTACCTGCCGGAGCAGTACACCGACTTCATCTACGCGATCTATGCCGAGGAATTCGGACTCGCCGGCACCGTGGTGCTGCTGGCCCTGTACGGTGTACTGAGCTGGCGCGGCTTCGAAATCGGCCGTGTCGCCGAGCAGCAGGGCGAGCGCTTCCGCGCCTACCTTTGCTATGGGCTTACCGGCTGGATCGGCGGTCAGGCGATGCTCAATCTCGCCGTCAACACCGGTCTGCTGCCGACCAAGGGTCTGACCCTGCCGCTGCTGTCCTACGGCGGCTCCAGCCTGATCACCTTCTGCGCGATGCTGGCGCTGATTCTGCGCGTGGACCACGAGAACCGCCGCGCCGTCGCCGGGCGTCCCACCGGGGTGCGTACATGAAGGCGATGATCCTGGCCGGCGGCACCGGCGGGCACGTGTTTCCGGCGCTCGCCGTCGCGCAGCGCCTGCGCGAGCTGGGGCATGAGGTGTTCTGGATGGGCACCCAGGCCGGGCTTGAAGCGCGCGTGGTGCCGGCCCACGGCATTGAGGTCGAGTGGATCCGTGTGGCCGGCCTGCGCGGCAAGGGCATGCTCAGTCTGCTGACTGCGCCGCTGGCGGTGGGTCGGGCGCTGATTCAGGCGCTGGCCGTGGTGCGGCGTCGCAAGCCGAACGTGGTGCTGGGCATGGGGGGCTACGTCGCCGGTCCCGGCGGACTCGCGTCCTGGCTGATGCGCCAGCCGCTGGTGATACACGAACAGAACGCCGCGCCGGGCACCACCAACCGCATCCTCGCGCGCTTCGCGCGGCGGGTTCTGCAAGCCTTCCCGGGTTCGATCCGCAATGGCGTGACGGTGGGCAATCCGGTGCGTGCCGGCTTCGCGGCGGTGCCGGCGCCGGCGCAGCGGCTGGCGGGACGGGACGGCGCGATTCGAGTGCTCGTACTCGGCGGCAGCCAGGGCGCGCGGGCGCTGAACGAACGGGTACCACAGGCCCTGGCGCAGATATCCGCCGAGCGTCGCCCGCAGGTCTGGCATCAGGCCGGTCGCACGCTCGAAGTGGCCGAGCAGTCCTATCGCGAAGCAAACGTGGAGGCGCGACTCGACGCCTTCATCGAAGACATGCCGGCGGCCTATGCCTGGGCCGATCTGGTGCTGTGCCGGTCCGGCGCGATGACCGTGGCGGAACTGGCGGCTGCCGGCTGCGCTTCGCTGCTGGTGCCGTTTCCGTTTGCCACCGACGATCACCAGACGCGCAACGGCGAATATCTGGTCGGCGCCGGTGCGGCCGAGATGATTGCCGAGTCGGCGCTGACGCCGGAACGGCTGGCGGACCGCCTGAGCGCGCTGACGGCCGACCGCGAGGTGCTGCTGCGCATGTCCGAAGCGGCGCGTGCGGCAGCCTGGCCGCGCGCCCTGGACGTGATCGTCAGCACGCTATTGCAGGAGGCGCGCGAATGATGAATGCCGCCGGAATGGCACGACTGGTCTCAGCGCCGATGCGTCGCGTGCGCCGCATACACCTGATCGGCATCGGGGGTTCCGGCATGGCCGGAATCGCCGAGGTGCTGATCAATCTGGGCTATGAAGTATCCGGCTCCGATCTCAAGGACTCGGCGGTGACGCGCCAGCTGGCCTCGCTGGGTGCCCGCATTTTCTCCGAACACGTCGCTGACAATGTTCAGGGGGCCGATGTCGTGGTCGCCTCGACCGCGGTCAGGGCCGACAACGCCGAGGTGGTCGAGGCGCACCGGCAGCTGATTCCGGTGGTGCGGCGCGCCGAAATGCTGGCCGAGCTGATGCGCTTTCGCTACGGCATCGCCATCGCCGGCACGCACGGCAAGACCACGACCACGAGCCTGGTCGCGGCCACGCTCGCCGAAGGCGGTCTGGACCCGACCTTCGTCGTCGGCGGTCGCGTGAAGTCGGCCGGCACCAATGCACGGCTCGGCGCCGGCGCCTATCTGGTGGCCGAGGCCGACGAATCCGATGCCTCGTTCCTGCACCTGACGCCGATGATCGCCGCCGTCACCAATATCGACGCCGACCATCTGGAAACCTACGGCGGCGACTTTGCGCGGCTGCGTGCGACCTTCCTCGAATTCCTGGCGCGGCTGCCGTTCTATGGCCTGGTGGTGATGTGCATCGACGACGCCGTGGTCCGCCAGATGCTGCCGGAAGTCGGCCGCCCGGTGCTGACCTACGGTTTCGCCGAAGACGCCGACATTCGCGCCGAGAACGTGCAGTCCGATGGCGAGGGCAGCCGCTTCGAAGTGGTGCTGGCGGACGGTCAGCGTGAATCGCTGTTCCTGAATCTGCCGGGACGGCATAACGTCGAGAACGCGCTAGTTGCCGTGGCGATCGCGCGTGAACTCGATGTGCCGTTCACGGCGATCCGCAAGGCGCTGGCCGAATTCCAGGGGATCGGACGACGCTGCGAATCGCACGGCGAGATGACGATCGGTACTGCGCGCGTGCGTCTGGTCGATGACTATGGTCACCACCCGCGCGAACTCGCCGCCACCTTCGAGGCGATGCGTTCGGCCAACCCGGGACGTCGGCTGGTCGTGAGCTTCCAGCCGCACCGCTACTCGCGCACGCGCGATCTGTTCGACGACTTCTGCGCGGTGCTGTCGAGCGTCGACGAACTGCTGCTGACCGAAGTCTATGCCGCCGGCGAAGCGCCGATCGCCAATGCCGACGGCCGCAGCCTGGCGCGCGGCATTCGGGCGCGCGGCAAGGTTTCCCCCGTATTCGTGGACAAGGTTGCCGAATTGCCCGACGCGCTGGCGGCGGTGCTGCGTGATGGTGACGTGCTGCTGAGCCTAGGTGCCGGCGATATCGGCAGCTTGCCGGGGTTGCTGGCCGACCGCTTTGGGGGTGGCGCATGAATGCACAGCGCATTCGGAACCCGGGAACCGGGACCCGGGACCCGCAAAGCGGCGTGCGCGGGCGCTTGTCTTACGGCGAATCGATGGCGCTGCACACCAGTTGGCGCGTGGGTGGGCCGGCGGACCGCTGGTTCGAGCCGGCGGACCGCGAGGATCTTTCGGATTTCGTGCGGCAACTGCCGGACGGCGAACCGATGACCTGGATCGGTCTCGGCAGCAATCTGCTGGTGCGCGACGGTGGCATCCGCGGCACGGTGATCTGCCTGAAGGACGGATTCGATGCAATTCGCCTGGACCCCGCCATTCCCGAGTCCCAGATCCTGGGTTCCGGGGCCCGGCTGGTGCAGGCCGGTGCCGCCGCCCACTGCGCACGCCTCGCCAAGACCTGCGCCGACGCGAAACTGGCCGGCCTCGGCTTCCTGATCGGTGTGCCCGGCACGCTCGGCGGCGCGCTGGCGATGAACGCCGGCGCGCACGGCGGCGAGACCTGGAATTTCGTGGAGTCCGTCGAAGTGCTGTTCGACGACGGACGCTACGAATGGCTGCCGAAATCGGCCTTCGAAGCCGGCTACCGTCATGTGGTCGCGCCGGCCGGCTTCGCCGGATTCATTGCCGCGCGTCTGCGCCTGGAAGCCGACGCGGACGGCTCCGCCGCGGCCGACATGAAGGCCTGGCTGGCCAAGCGTCGCGCCACGCAGCCGGTGGGCAAGCCGACCGCCGGCAGCACCTTCCGCAACCCGCAGGGCGATCACGCCGCTCGTTTGATCGAGTCCTGTGGACTCAAGGGCCATCGCATCGGTGGCGCCGTGGTGTCGTCCATGCACGCCAACTTCATCGTCACCGAAGCCGGTGCGCGTGCGGCCGACGTCGAACGCCTGATCGATTTCGTTCGGGCCGAAGTGGAACGCCAACGCGGCGTGAAGCTGCAGCCCGAGGTCCGGTTTGTTGGAGACGCAGCATGAACGCCTCACGCCTCACGCCTCGCGCCTCGCCGCGGATCGAAGATCCGCACGCCTTCGGCCGCGTCGCCGTGCTGTGCGGCGGCTGGTCGAGCGAGCGCGAGGTCTCCTTGCAGTCCGGTGCCAACGTCTATGCGGCACTGCGCCGCCGCGGTGTCGACGCCACCCTGATCGACGCCGATCGCGACACGCTGCTGGCCTTGGGTCGTCAGGGCTATCAGCGCGCCTTCAACATCATGCATGGCACCGGTGGCGAAGACGGCACCGTGCAGGCGCTGCTGGATCTGCAAGGGATCGCCTACAGCGGCTGCGGCGTGCTCGCCTCGGCGCTGGCGATGGACAAGCTGCGAACCAAGCGCATCTGGAAGGCTGAAGGCCTGCCTACGCCGGAATGGATGCTGCTGGCCTCGAACGAGGATGCCCTCGCGGCCGGCGAGACGCTGGGCTATCCGTACTTCATGAAGCCGGCAGCCGAAGGCTCCAGCGTCGGCATCAGCAAGGTGGCGTTTGCCACCTCGGCGGTTTCGGCATTCCGCCGCGCGGCCGGTGAGTATCACAAGCGCCCGCGCGCGGTGCTGGCGGAGCGCAACATCGGCGGCGGGGAGTACACCTGCTCGATTCTGGACGGTGAGGCTCTGCCGATCATCCACATCGTGCCGGCCTCCGAGTTCTATGACTACCACGCCAAGTACATCTCGGACGAAACCCAGTATCACTGCCCGGCCGGACTGGCGCCGGCGCGCGAGATGGAGCTGCGCGGCCTGTGTCTGCGTGCCTTCGAGCTGATCGGCGGCAGCGGCTGGGGCCGTGTCGATTTTCTGCTCGACGAACAGGGCCGTGAATATCTGATCGAGGTCAACACGCTGCCCGGCATGACCTCCCATTCGCTGGTGCCGATGGCGGCCAAGACCGCCGGCATCGACTTCGACGAACTGTGCTGGCGGATTCTCGAAGCCGGCCTGGAGACCTCCGATGCCGTCTGAGGTCATCACTTTCGACGCGCCGGCAGACGCCGCTCTCAACCCCTTGCCGCCCTCGCTGCGGGCCTGGCCGTTCGTGGCGGCGCTGATCGGGCTGTGCACCCTGGCCTGGGCCGTGACGCAGGCGATGGACAACGGCGGTCCGCGCATCGAACAACTGCGCCTGGATGGTGATTTCGCACATGTTTCGCCGCAGCAGCTGCGCGGGCGCATCGAACCCTTGGTCGGCGGCGGATTCTTCGCCGTGGATCTGGCCGCGATTCGGGACGAGCTGGAGTCCGAACCCTGGATCGCCAGTGCGCGCGTGACGCGCGCATGGCCCGGCGTGCTGCGCGTGAAAGTGGCAGAGCACCGGGCCGCTGCGCGTTGGGGCGCGGCCGGTGCCTTGTCCGAACAGGGCGCAGTGTTCACACCGCCTGCGCCGGAAGAACTGTCCGACAGCCTGCCGCGACTCGACGGGCCGGGCGGCCGTGTGGTCGAGGTGCTCGACGCCTACATGGCCTTGGTGCAGCGGCTCGGTGCCACGCCGTTCAGTCCGCGCAGTGTGCGCATGGACGCGCGCGGCGAGTGGTACATGGGCACCGCTGACGGTGTCGAGCTGCGCCTGGGGCGTGAGTCGCCGGCCCGGCAGGCCGAGCGCATCGCCACCGAGGTGTTGCCCGCATTGGTCAATGAACTGGAACGCGTGAACTACGTGGACCTGCGCTACAGCAACGGATTCGCCGTCGGCTGGCGTCTGCCGACGGAAGAAGAGGATGCAAAAAATGGCTAAACGGACCGCCAAGAATCTGCTGGTCGGCCTGGATATCGGCACCTCCAAGGTCGTGGCGATCGTCGGCGAGATCGGCACCGATGGTTCGCTGGAGATCGTGGGTCTGGGCTCGCACCCCTCGCGCGGCCTGTCGCGTGGCGTGGTGGTGGATATCGAGGCGACGACGCAATCGATCCGGCGTGCGATCGAGGAGGCCGAGCTGATGGCAGGCTGCCGCGTGCAGTCGGTGTATGCCGGAATTTCCGGCAGTCACGTCAAGGCCTTCAATTCGCAGGGCATTGTCGCGGTGCGCAACAAGGAGGTCAGCGAGGCCGACAAGGAGCGCGTGATCGATGCCGCGCGTGCCGTGCCGATCCCCAATGACCAGAAAGTGCTGCACGTGGTGCCGCAGGAATGGTCGGTCGACGGCCAGGAGGGCATTCGCGAGCCGGCCGGCATGTTCGGTGTGCGGCTCGAAGCCAAGGTGCACATGGTCTCGGTCTCGGTCTCGGCTGCGCAGAACATCCACAAATGCGTGGAGAGCTGCGGTCTGCAGGTGGACCGTCTGATTCTGGAGCCGCTGGCGTCCTCGTACGCGGTGCTGATGCCGGATGAACGCGACCTCGGCGTGTGCCTGGTCGACATCGGTCACGGCACCTCCGACATCGCGATCTTCAAGGACGGTTCGATCCGCCATACGGCGGTGGTACCGATCGCCGGCGAGTACGTCACGCGCGACATCGCCGCGATGTTCCGCACGCCGACCCAGGCGGCCGGCGAAATCAAGATCAAACACGGCTGCGCACTGCCGCAGATGCTGGAGCGCGACGAGGAAATCGAGGTGCCGTCGACCGGCGACCATCCGCCGCGCCGCATTTCCCGGCAGGCGATGAGCGAGGTCATCCGCGCGCGCTACGAGGAGCTGTTCCGCGACTTCATCAAGCGCGAGCTGCATCGCAGCGGCTTCTACGACCTCATCGCCGGCGGCGTGGTGCTCACGGGCGGCAGCTCCAAGATTCCGGGCGTGGTGGAGCTGGCCGAGGAAATCTTCGAGGTGCCGGTTCGGCTGGGTCTGCCGCACAACGTGCGCGGGCTCACCGAGGTCGCGCGCAATCCGGTTTACGCAACCGGGGTGGGTTTGCTGCTGTTCGGCCGGGATCACTTGCCCGGCGACCGCAGCGAGCTCGAGCACGGGGGAATCAAACAGGCGCTGGACCGGGTGATGCACTGGTTCCGGGGCAACTTTTAACAACGACAAATCGTTCTTTTACATGTGCGGGGTCAAACCCGACTTCGTTTTCAAGGCTTGGAAAGGGCTGTTCAGGTAATTCAAGGAGGCTGTCATGCCGGAAATGTTCGAAATACTCGATGGGCAAACTGCGGATCGCGCCATCATTCGTGTCGTGGGTGTCGGCGGCGGTGGCTGCAATACCGTCAACCAAATGGTGGAGGCGGAGATCGAAGGCGTGGACTTCGTCTGCTCCAACACCGATCGTCAACATCTGGATCGCTGCAAGACCCAGAACATCCTTCAGATTGGATCGACGATCACGCGGGGCCTGGGCGCCGGCTCGGACCCCGAAAAGGGTCGCGCGGCCGCGCTGGAGGACAAGGACCGCATCCGTGAGCTGCTCGACGGCACCGACATGCTGTTCATCACCGCCGGCATGGGGGGCGGCACCGGCACCGGTGCGGCGCCGGTGATCGCCGAGATCGCGCGCGAACTCGACATCCTCACGGTGGCGGTGGTCACCAAGCCGTTCATGTTCGAGGGCAAGAAGCGCGGCGCCTCGGCGATGCGCGGCATTGAGGAACTGCACAAGCATGTCGACTCGCTGATCCTCATCCCCAACGAGAAGCTGCAACTCGTGCTGGGTGACGACGCGACCATGGACGAGTGCTTCCGCAAGGCCAACGACGTCTTGCAGAACGCGGTCCAGGGGATCTCCGATCTGATCACGCGTCCCGGCATGGTCAACGTCGACTTCGCGGACGTCTGCACCGTGATGCGCAACCGCGGCAAGGCGATGATGGGCATGGGCCGGGCCACCGGCGATGCGCGCGCCTCGCAGGCGGTCGAAGAAGCGCTGACCAGCCCGCTGCTCGACGACATCGAGCTGTCCAATGCGCGTGGCATCCTCGTCAACCTGGCCTGCGACAGCACGCTGAAGATGGGCGAGATCAACCGGGTGATGAAGCGCGTCATGGAGATCGCCTCCGACGATGTCGACGTCAAGTTCGGCACTTCGCTCGATCAGGCGCTCGACGGCGAGCTGCGCGTGACGGTGGTGGCGACGGGTCTGGGCGGCGGCGTGGTCCCGCAGATGCAGATGCCGCAAGGCAGCGTGCAGCACAACACGGTCGTCACGCCGCTCAAGCGTCCGGATGTGACCGGATCACCGCGTCCCGCGGCCGTCGACGTGCCGACCGTGATCCGGCGTCAGCCGGCCGCGGCCCACGACTTCGCCACGGCGGCGATTCCGGACGAGGAGATCCTCAACATTCCGGCGTTTCTGCGCAATCAGGCGGACTAACATCGGCTTCGCCGCGTGGGGGCGCGGCGGTGCATAGCGTAGGTCGAGCGGTGGCGCGATCGGGGTTCCGGCACCTCGATCGCTCAGCCTGCAGACGGGTGCGTGTGATAACGTATTCGATGCACCGCAGGTTTGGGCATGTGCCCGGTCTCCCGACCTGCCGATGATGATCGAACGATCGTTTCAAGCGCTCGGCGGAATCTGAGGCCGGGCGTTTGCGTCGGACCAGGACCGGCTGCCGACGCCATACGAATCAGAAGGACCCGAACAAGAAGATGCTCAAGCAGCGCACATTGCGCCAACCCATCCGCGCCACTGGCGTGGGTCTGCATAGTGGTCGCAAGGTCTATATGTCCCTGCTGCCGGCCGGCCCCGATACCGGCATCGTGTTTCGCCGCCTTGATCGGGATACTTCCGTGGAAGTCCCGGCACGGGCCGATCTGGTCGGCGACACCCAACTTTGCACCTGTCTGATTCAGGACACGGTCAAGATCCAGACGGTCGAGCACTTGCTGTCGGCCTTGGCCGGCCTGGGTATCGACAACGCGATCGTCGAGCTGTCCGCCGCCGAAGTGCCGATCATGGATGGCAGCGCCGGTCCGTTCGTGTTCCTGATCCAGTCGGCCGGCATCCACGAGCAGGACGCCGCCAAGAAATTCATCCGCGTGAAGCAGCCGGTGCAGGTGCAGGAAGGCGACAAGATGGCGCGGCTGGAGCCGTACGACGGTTTTCGTCTGTCCTTCGGCATCGACTTCAAGCATCCGGTAGTGCGCTCAAGCGGGCAGAGCGCGGTCATGGACTTTTCCACGACCAGTTTCGTGCGAGAGGTTTCGCGGGCGCGCACCTTCGGATTCATGCGTGATGTCGAATTCATGCGTTCACGCAATCTGGCCTTGGGCGGCAGCCTCGACAATGCCGTGGTGCTCGACGAGTTCCGCGTACTCAACAACGAGGGGCTGCGCTATGACGACGAATTCGTGCGTCACAAGATTCTCGATGCGATCGGTGATCTGTATCTGCTCGGGCACAGCCTGATCGGCGCCTACTCGGCGCACAAGTCCGGTCACGAGCTCAACAACAAACTGGCGCGCAAGTTGCTGAATGATCCGGCGTCCTGGGAAATCGTCAGCTTCGATGACCCGGCGCGGGCGCCGATCACGTACATGCAGGGAATGCCGGCAGCCGCATGAGGCGACGACCGGTGATTTTTGCACAGTCGGCGGCTGAATTTGTCCTTGTGTGCACCATTTCGGCGCGTGTAGACTCGGACTAACTTGGGGCGGCCGGTCGAACTTTAATCTCGATCTGCCGGAAAGTCGTACCGAAGCGTTCTTGAAGAAACGCCAAAAGCTCGTCTGTTCGGAAACGCATCTGATTCAGCGCCGAGGCATTGTCGGTGTAGAGGATCAGTTTGCGGCCGCGCAGATTGGCGACTCGGACGGAATGCGACCAGGGCGCCGCCAGGTGTTCGCGGATCGCGTCTTGTATGCCGCGCAGATATTGGGCGCGGGCAAGAACCGACCGAACAGTGGTGGGGTGACCGTCGAGCAGTTGGGACAACGGTCGGAAAAGGTCAGACATTCAGGGCTCGGGGCCGCATTCGGGACGGCATGGATATTATTGTAGTCAATCACAATCGCGGGCGAACCTGGCGATTCAATCTGGGCGCGCGCGGCGCGATCATTTGGGGTCCGATGGCGCTATTGCTGGTCGCCCTGATGGTCGGCTCCTTCGTCGCCGGATCCCAGCTCGGCGGCGGCGGCAAGAACCAGGCGACCGAAATCGCCAGTGTCTGGGCCGATGACATCGCCGATCAGCGCTCCCAGCTCGAAAAGACCCGCGAGTACGTGCTCGACAATACGCACGCGATCGCACGCCGCCTCGGTCAGCTGCAGGCGCAGATGATGCGATTGGACGCTGCCGGGCAGCGGCTCACCGAGATCGCCGACCTCGACAGCGGCGAATTCGACTTCAGTACCCCGCCGCCGATCGGTGGACCCGAAACCGAAGCGGCCGGTGACTTCATCAACGCCTCGTCGATGATCACCCAGCTCGACGCGGTCCAGCGTCAGCTCGACGATCGCGAGCGCCAGATGCGGGTGCTCGAAGACCTGCTATTGGCCAGCCGCCTGCAGAAGGAAGTCCGCCCGTCCGGCTGGCCGATCGCCAAGGGCTGGATTTCCTCGGTGTTCGGCGCGCGCACCGATCCGTTCACTGGCCGTCGCACCTATCATCAGGGCGTGGACTTCGCCGGCAAGGAAGGCAGCGATGTGCTGGCCGCCGCCTCCGGTGTGATTTCCTACGCGGGTCCGCGCTTCGGTTACGGGAACCTCGTCGAGATCAATCACGGCAACGGCTACGTGACCCGTTACGGCCACAACAAGTCGGTGTACGTGAAGGTGGGCGACCGCGTGAAGAAGGGCCAGTCCGTGGCCGCGCTGGGTTCCACCGGGCGTTCCACCGGCCCGCACGTTCATTTCGAGGTGCTCTTGAACGGACGCGTGGTCAACCCCAGTCAGTACATTCGAGCGTCGCGCTAGGCGTCGTCGGGGGTCCTGGGGGGCACGGGCAGTTACTGCTTGGGGCGTTCGACGGCATAATACGCGGCCCCTGGCGCCCTTAGGCGCCCTACGCGTGCCCGAGGGTGCGCGCATCATCGATCGGTCATGTTGAATAACTTACTGGCGCGCGTCTTCGGCAGCCGGAATCAACGCATTCTCAAGGGGCTCGACAGCCTGGTCGCCCAGGTCAATGCGCTCGATGCCGAAATGAGCGCGCTCAGCGACGAGGCGCTCGCCGCCAAGACGCCCTACTTCCGCGAACGGCTGGCCAAGGGCGAGACCCTCGACCAGATCATGCCGGAGGCCTTCGCGGTGGTCCGCGAGGCCGGCAAGCGCGTGCTCGGCATGCGCCATTTCGACGTACAGCTGATCGGCGGCGCGATCATGCACGCCGGCAAGATCGCCGAAATGAAGACCGGTGAAGGCAAGACCCTGGTCGCCACGCTCGCCGCCTATCTCAATGCGCTGCCCGGCAAGGGCGTGCATATCGTCACCGTCAACGACTATCTGGCGCGGCGCGATTCCGAGTGGATGGGACGCATCTACCGCTTCCTTGGCATGACCGTGGGTGTGGTGGTGCCCAATCAGCCCGCCACCGAGAAGCGTGAGGCCTATCAGGCCGACATCACCTACGCGACCAACAACGAGCTGGGCTTCGATTACCTGCGCGACAACATGGCGTTTCGCACGGAAGACAAGGCGCAGCGTGGCCACGCCTTCGCGATCATCGACGAGGTCGATTCGATTCTGATCGACGAGGCGCGCACGCCATTGATCATTTCGGGGCCGACCGACGACAAGCCGGACCTCTACGTCAAGATCAACGTGCTGGTGCCGCGCCTGACGAAGCAGGAGGAGGAGGAAGGCCCCGGCGACTACTCCGTGGACGAGAAGGGCAAGCAGGTCCACCTCACCGAGGAAGGCTTCGAGCACGTCGAGGAATTGATGCAGGAGGCCGGTCTGCTCGGCGAGGGCGAAAGCCTCTACGACGCCCAGCATATCGTGCTGATGCATCACCTCAATGCCGCGCTGCGTGCGCACCTGCTGTACAAGCGCGATGTCGAATACATCGTGCGTAACGGCCAGGTGATCATCATCGACGAATTCACCGGCCGCATGATGGCCGGCCGGCGCTGGTCCGACGGCCTGCATCAGGCGATCGAGGCCAAGGAAGGCGTGCCGATACAGCAGGAAAACCAGACGCTGGCCTCGATCACGTTCCAGAACTATTTCCGGCTGTACGAGAAGCTGTCCGGCATGACCGGCACGGCCGATACCGAGGCCTACGAGTTCCAGACGATCTACAACCTCGAAGTCGTGGTGATTCCGCCGAACCGGCCGATGGCGCGCAAGGATGATGGCGACCTGGTGTTCATGACCGCGCGCGAGAAATTCAATGCCGTGGTCGAGCAGATCGTCGACGCATCCAAGCGGGAGCAGCCGGTGCTGGTCGGCACCGCCTCGATCGAAACCTCGGAACTGCTGTCGCAACTGCTGAACCAGAACAACATTCGCCACGAAGTGCTCAACGCCAAGCAGCACGAGCGCGAAGCCGAGATCATCGCCCAGGCCGGTCGCCCGGGCTCGGTGACGATCGCCACCAACATGGCCGGCCGCGGCACCGACATCGTGCTCGGTGGCAGCCTCGAGGCCGAACTGGCCAAGGTGCCGGAAGACGATGTGGCGGCGCGAGAGCGGATCAAGGCCGACTGGAAAATCAGTCACGACAAGGCGCTGGCGGCCGGCGGCCTGTGCGTGATCGGCTCCGAGCGGCACGAGTCACGGCGCATCGACAATCAGCTGCGCGGTCGCTCGGGTCGTCAGGGCGATCCTGGCGCGTCGAGTTTCTACCTGTCGCTGGAAGATACGCTGATGCGCATCTTCACGCCGCCGCGCATGCGCGCGATGCTGCAACGCCTGGGCATGCAGGAAGGCGAGGCGATCGAGCACAAGTGGGTGACGCGAGCCATCGAAACCGCGCAGCGCAAGGTCGAGGCGCACAACTTCGACATCCGCAAGCACCTGCTCGACTATGACAACGTCGCCAACGACCAGCGCAAGGTGGTCTATGAACTGCGCGATGAGCTGATGTCGGCGGATCGTGTCTCGCCGATGATCGACGAGATTCGCGAGGACGTCAGCAATGCCGTCATCGACGCCTATATCCCGCCGCAGAGCATCGAGGACCTGTGGGACAAGGCGGGCCTCGAAGAAGCCATGCAGCGCGACTTCCAGCTGGAGGTTCCGATCCAGAAGTGGCTCGACGAGGAAAAGTCCCTCAACGAGCAGGGCCTGCGCGAACGCCTCGCGAAGATGATCGACGAGGCCTATACCGCCAAGAAGGAACGCGTCGGCGCTCCGGTGCTGGAGCATTTCGAGAAGGCGATTTCGCTGAACGTGCTCGACCGCCTGTGGCGCGAGCATCTGGCCGCGATGGACTTCCTGCGTCAGGGCATCAACCTGCGCGCCTATGCGCAGCGTGACCCCAAGCAGGAGTTCAAGCGCGAGGCGTTCACCCTGTTCAACGACATGCTGTCGCGCTTCAAGCATGAAGTGATCACGATACTCGCCAAGGTCCAGATTCAGACCGAGGCCGAGGTCGAGGCCGTGGAAGCGCAGCGTCAGGCGCCCAAGCAGATCGTCATGCAGCACGCCGAGGCACCCTCGTTCTCGCAGAGCGAAGGCGAGGCGCCGCCACCGCCGGCGGCGCCGCCCGCAGCGGCCGGCGGCCGGCCGCTCAACGTGGCGCCGCCACGCGCTCAGCCGAAGCCGGAAACCGTGGTGCGCGACATGCCCAAGGTCGGCCGCAATGATCCCTGTCCCTGCGGCTCCGGCAAGAAGTTCAAGCAGTGTCACGGCAAGCTGGACTGAGGTCTGTTTCGAGCGGCGCTATACTCACCTACATGGAAACGCCGCTTCTTCAACAAGCCCGGATGCTGCCGCTTGAGGACCAGTTGGCACTGGTGGAAGCCTTGTGGGACAGCATTTCGCATACGGTTCCGCTGACCACATCTCAAAAGGACGAGCTTGACCGCCGGATGAACGATCTCGACGCGAATCCGGACGATGTTTCCCCCTGGGGTGAGGTGAAAGCGTCCGCGCTGGTTCGTATCGGGCGATGACGCTGGCGGTCAGGTTTTATCGGGCAGCGCGTGAGGAATTCACAGAAGCCGCTGTCCGGTACGAAGCGCAGCGCCCGGATCTCGGTGTCCAGTTCATTGCTGAGATCGAGCGCTGTCTGGAGGTGGCTGCGTCGAAGCCGCAGATTTGCGCTCCCGTGTACAAAAGCGTTCGCCGGATCGTGGCCCGCCGCTTTCCGTACATCGTCTATTTCCGGCTCGAAGCCGACTGCATCATCGTCCTGTCGGTATTTCACGGCAATCGCGATCCAGTGCAGTGGCGGAAGCGGACATAACAGGTCATAAGGAATCCGAGATGGCCGTCAACCTGAAACCTCCAGAGTCGCTGCTGCCGGTGGCGGGCGTACGGCTCGGCACCGCCGAGGCGGCGATCAAGAAGCCGGGCCGGCAAGACCTGCTGCTGATCGAACTGGCTGAGGGCAGCACGGTCGCCGGCGTGTTCACGCGCAATGCCTTCTGCGCCGCACCGGTGCTGCTGTGTCGGGAAATTCTGGCCGGTGAAAAGGCCGTGCGTGGCTTGCTGATCAACAGCGGCAATGCCAACGCCGGCACCGGCGAGGCCGGAATGGACGCTGCGCGTGCGACCGCCGACTTCGCCTCGCAGGCGCTTGGCGGCGGCGCGGTGCTGCCGTTCTCGACCGGCGTCATCGGGCAGGCCCTGCCGGTGCAGAAGATCGAAACCGCGATTCCGCATGCGCTCGCGGCCCTCGATGCCAATGGCTGGCGCGCCGCGGCCGATGCCATCATGACCACCGATACCGTCGCCAAGGGCGCCAGTCGCGAAGTGCAGATCAACGGCGAAACCGTCACCGTGACTGGTATCTCCAAGGGTGCCGGCATGATCCGGCCGGACATGGCGACCATGCTGGCTTTCGTCGGCACCGATGCCAAGCTCAGCCCCGCTGCGACCGAGCGTTGCCTGCGTGATGCCGTCGATGTGTCGTTCAACTGCATTACCGTGGACGGGGATACCTCGACCAATGACTCGGCGATGCTGTTCGCCACCGGGGCGGCCGGCGATACCATCGAAGTCGGCGATGCGGCCTTCGAGACGGTCGCTGCGGCAGTACGCGAGGTTTGCCTCGAACTGGCACAAGCCATTGTGCGTGACGGCGAAGGCGCCACGCGTTTCATCACCATCGCCGTCTCCGGCGCCGGCAGCGAGGCCGAGGCACGTCTGGCGGCGGATGCCGTGGCGCATTCGCCCCTGGTCAAGACCGCCTGTTTCGCCGGCGATGCCAACTGGGGGCGAATTCTGGCGGCGGTGGGACGCAGCGGCGTTCCGGAGCTTGATGTCTCGCGCATCCGCATCGCGATCGATGAAGTCCTGCTGATCGAGGACGGTGCGCCGGCTGTGTCCTATCGCGAGGAACTGGGCGCGGCCGTATTCGCGCGCCCGGAATTCAGCATTCAGATCGACCTTGGGCGTGGCGATGCCGGCGTCACCGTCTGGACCTGCGATTTCAGCTACGACTACGTGCGCATCAATGCCGAGTACCGGACCTGATTCGGCTCGCAAGCTGGTCCGTATCGCCGCCGGAGTCCTGCGCCGCCGCAACGGCGAGGTGCTGATTGCGCAGCGTCCCGATGGCAAGGAGGCGGCCGGCTGGTGGGAATTTCCGGGCGGCAAGATCGAGGCCGCTGAATCCGTGGAGCAGGCTCTGCACCGTGAGCTTCATGAGGAACTCGGAGTTCGAGTGCAATCGGCGCGGCGCCTGATCGTGTTGCGGCACGACTATCCGCACAAGACCGTCGAACTCGATACCTGGCTGGTCGACAACTGGCTGGGTGAACCGCAGTCCCTGGAACAACAGGCATTGGCCTGGAGTGCTCCGGATCGGCTCGGGGACTATCGCTTGCTGCCGGCGGATGGCCCGATTCTGTCGGCCCTGCGCTTGCCTGCCCAGTACCTGATCACTCCGCCGCAAATCCATGCGGACGAACTCGTCCGGTGCCTGCCCTCATTGCCTTCCGATGCCATGCTGCGTCTGCGCCTGCCCACTCTTGGCGCCTCCGACTACCGTCGGCTGGCGGAGCAGGTGGCCGGGTACTGGGCTGTGGACCGTTTGATTCTGGATCGTGATCCCGCTCTGTCCGGGGCCCTGGGTGCGGGCTGGCATGCCAGCGAGGCGAGTTTGTTCCAGCTTGATCGGAGACCGTCGGTGCCGCTGGCATGGGTCCTGGCGTCCTGCCATGACGCGAAATCGCTGGCGCGTGCGCGTGAACTCGGCTTCGATGCCGCGGTGCTGGGGCCGGTTCAGCCGACGCCCAGTCATCCCTTGGCGCCGACGCTGGGCTGGTCCGCCTTCGGCGCGCTTGCGGCCAACGCCGGCCTGCCGGTCTACGCGATCGGCGGCGTGGGGCCGCCGCAGCTCACGGAAGCCTGGCGGGCCGGTGCCCAGGGCGTGGCCGGCATCTCCGCGTGGTTCGATGGCAAGTAGCGGTTGCTTAAATTCGATCTCGCCCCCGCTTTTGCTGCTGAACGCTCAGGCCTCATCCCACAGCGCCCGCCAGCCGGTGTCGCCGAGACGGCGCAGGACTTCGATGTTGCGTTGATAGACAGCGTCCGGATCGTCCAGCGAGCCGACCGCGCGCTCGACGCTGGATTCGCGCAGCAGATGCAGCATCGGGTACGGCGAGCGGTTGGTGAAGTTGCCGACGTCCTCGGGTTCGCTGTCGGCGAAGCAATACGCGGGATGAAAGCTCGCGATCTGGATTTCGCCCTCCAGTCCGTTTGCAAGCAGCTCGGCGTCGGCGGCGTCCAGAAAGTCGTTGTAGTCGAGAAAATCAGCAAGTACGGCCGGATGCACGAGCAGGGTGGTCTCGATCTCATCGCTCGGCGTGTCGCGCAGCAGCAGCAGCTCGGCTTGCAGTGCATCCAGCAGATCATCGGTATTTCGGGCCGCACAGACCTGAATGCGCAGCTGGCCGCGCGCATACGGCGCTTTGGCGAAGGGGCAGAGATTCAAGCCGATCACCGCACGCTCCAGCCACTGGCGGGTTTCCGCGATGATTTTGGACTCGTCGGCAAGTGTTTGACTGTTCATTCGTTCCTGGGCTTCGAGCGTGGCGCGGACGAACGCGCCGCTGCATTCTCGCCGGTCTGGGGCGGCGATGTTGGCCGACGCTGTCATCCGTCGCTGGCAGCGATCATGTAACAATGAACATTCGGTCAATTCAGCCATTGAGTCATGCCTGCCTACAAAGCCCCCCTGCGCGACATCCGCTTTCTGATCAATGAAGTCTTCGACTTCCCGGCCCATTACGCCAAGCTCTCGAACGGCGGCGATGCCGACCCGGACACGGTCGATGCAATCCTCGACGAATGTGCGCGTTTCTGTGAAGAGGAACTGTCCCCGCTGAACCTGTCGGGCGACCAGGAGGGCTGTCACATCAAGGATGGCGTGGTGACCACGCCCAAGGGCTTCAAGGAGGCCTATCAACAGTATGTCGAAGGCGGCTGGCAGGGACTGTCGCACCCGGTCGAGTACGGCGGCCAGGGCCTGCCGATGTCATTGAGCCTGATCAAGACGGAAATGATCGGTTCCGCCAACTGGTCGTTCGGCATGTATCCGGGCCTGTCGCTGGGCGCGATGAACACCATCATGCAGTTCGCGCCCGAGCCGCTGCGTGCACAGTTGATGGCGCCGCTGACCGAAGGCCGCTGGACCGGCACCATGTGCCTCACCGAGGCGCAGTGCGGCACCGACCTGGGCCAGGTCAAGACGCGCGCCGAACCGGTTGGCGATGGCAGCTACCGCATCACCGGCACCAAGATCTTCATTTCCGCCGGCGAGCACGATCTGGCCGAGAACATCATTCATGTGGTGCTGGCGCGACTGCCGGATGCGCCGCCGGGAACGCGCGGCATTTCGCTGTTCGTGGTGCCCAAGATCCAGTTCGACGATGCCGGCGCGCTGGGCGAACCGAACCACGTGGTGTGCAGCGCGATCGAGCACAAGATGGGAATCAAGGCCTCCGCCACCGCCGTGATCAACTTCGAGGATTCGGTTGGCCACCTGATCGGCGAGCCGAACAAGGGTCTGGAGGCGATGTTCACGTTCATGAACACCGCGCGTATCGGTACCGCGATTCAGGGCGTGGCACATGCCGAGCTTTCGTTTCAGGGCGCCTTGCGCTACGCCAAGGAGCGCCGCTCGATGCGCGCGCTGTCGGGCAAGAAGGAACCCGAGGCGGTCGCGGACGCGATCATTCATCACGCCGACGTCCGGCGCATGCTGCTGACGCAAAAGGCGATCGCCGAAGGCGGGCGCGCGATGATCTATTTCGCCGCGCAGTATGCCGACCACATGGTCAACGGCATCCTCGAAGAGGATCAGAAGAAATTCGAGCTGTGGGACGACAAGCTTGGCTTCTTCACGCCGATACTCAAGGGCTTTCTCACCGAGCTGGGCCTTGAAGCCGCCAATCACGGCATGCAGGTCTTCGGCGGCCACGGCTACATCGCCGAACACGGTATGGAGCAGATCGCGCGCGATGCGCGCATCGCCACACTGTATGAAGGCACCACCGGCATCCAGGCGCTGGACCTGCTCGGACGCAAGGTGTTGGTGAGTTCACGCGGCAAGGTGGTGCGCGAGTTCACGGGGACGATGGCGCGGTTCGCGCTGGAGCGCCTGCGTAACCCGAAGATGCGTGGTTATTCGGCCACGCTGGCGCGACTGGCGGCGCAGTGGAATGTGCTGACCATGCGCATCATGCTGATCGCCCGCAAGGAGCGCGACATCGTCAGCAGCGCCAGCCACCACTTCCTGATGTATTCGGGCTACGTCACGATGGGCTACTTCTGGGCGCTGCAGGCGCAGGTGGCTTACGACAAGCTGGCCGACGGCAGCGGCCGCGAACAGCCTGAGTTCTACAAGGCCAAGATCGGCATGGCGCGGTTCTATTTCGACATCCTGCTGCCACGCGCGCAATCGCATGCCACCGCGATGACCAAGCCGAGCCGCGTGCTGACGCGCATGCCGGTGGACAGCTTCGTCTTCGAGTAAGTCCGCGGCGCAGGTTCCCCTCAGCACGCCTGAGAACTGGCGGGAACCTTGCGAGTTTTCCCACGTCGCGATGTCACAGAAATCCGGATGGGGCGGGGGCGCCCCGTGAGCCGGGATCGGAGCGTGCCGCAGGCAGCGGCTTAGGTCCGATTCCGGCTCGCCAGTCCAAAAGCCGAACACCGCAGCGCGGCAACGAAAATCCGAACCCGAGCGGGTTCGGCCATCCGTTCCCCAAAGGAGTTCGTGCATGCAGTCCCACACCAGAAAACCCGTCTGGATCCCGGCTCTGATCAGTCTCGGACTGGCCGCAGCGGCGCTGTCCCCGGCCAGTGCGCTGGCACAGGCGGAGGTCAAGATCAAAGGAGAAATCAGCGGCTCGCAGTTGAAGATGTTCTTCGAGCCGGAAACCCTGAGCGTGCCATCCGGGACCACCGTCACCTGGACCAATGAGGACGGCTCCAATCACCTCGTGAAGTTCAGTGACCAGTCCAGCCCCAGGCTCGGCCATCACGCAAGCTACAGCCGCAGCTTCAGCCAGGCCGGAACCTATCCCTATCAGTGCGCGATTCATGGCGAAAGCATGAGCGGCACGATCGTCGTGGAATAGGTCGACCGATGTCGATGCGCCCGGGCGCTTCGTGCACCCGGGCTCATCCTGATGTCAGGACTGGGCCCGCGCCCGTTCCACGATTTCGTACGCACCGGTGATTTCCCGGGTCTTCTCTTCGGCCATCTGGCGCATGCTTTCCGGCAAACCCTTGGCGGCCAGTTTGTCCGGGTGGTTCTGACTCATCAGGCGCCGATACGCCTTTTTGACCTCGGCATCGGGCGCGGACGGCGACACCCCGAGCACACGGTAGGCATTCTCCAGGCGCTGCGGAGCCGAGGCCTCGCTGGCCCGCCCACCACCCAGCAGCATCGCTTCGAGCTGCCGCACCTCGGCTTCCGACAGACCCAGGCCGCGCGCGATGCGCATCAGCATTTCGTGTTCGGCGGGATGCATCTTGCCGTCGGCGACCACGGCTGAAATCTGCACCTGCAGAAACATCTGCAGCAGCGCCTGCTGGCCGCGGCAGGCATTGCGGAAGGTCTGCACCTCTGCGTCCAGATCGAAACCCGCGGTCTTGCCGCGATTGAAGGCGGCGCGTGCCGTCTGGCGTGAGGCGCTGTCCAGGCGCAGCCGCTCGAACAGGGCTTCGGCAACGCGAATTTCGTCTTCGGTGATCTGGCCGTCCGCCTTGCAGACGGCGCCCATCACGGCGAAGGTGGATTCGAGGAACTGCTGCTGCAGTTTCCCGACCGCGGCGCGGACCACCGTGCCCAGGGTCATGCGGCTGAGAAAGTATCCGATGAGAGCGCCCAGGACGAGTCCGGGGAAGCGCCCGATGGCGAAGCCGATCAGGGCGCCAGCGATAGTGGCGAGGTTCATCCGCCAATTCTAGTGCAGTGGCCGATTCCAGGCAGCGATCATGCTCCGCCTGTTGCAGGTACGACTGCACTAGAATCGCCGCCGACAATCCGTCGTTCGGAGGAGAACCCAGTATGGCGATATCGATGTACGAGGCGTCCGCGCCGGTGTTCACGCGCATGATCGGCAATCTGCGCAACATGCTGGTCAAGGCGGATGCGCACGCGAAGGCCCGCGGTTACGAAGTCGATGTCTTGGTTGAATCGCGATTGGCGCCGGACATGTTTCCGTTGCGCCGCCAGGTTCAGATCGCCTCAGACGCGGCCAAGGGCAGCATGGCGCGGCTGGCCGGGCTCGACGTGCCGAGCTGGGACGACACGGAAACCACGATGGCGCAGCTGATCGAGCGTCTCGACAGGACGCTTGAATATCTGGCTGGGTTCTCGCCGGAGCAGGTCGACGGCAGCGAAGAGCGTCAGGTGGTGGTGAAAACGCGTATGCGCGAACTGCGCTTCACCGGCCTGCAGTATCTGCAGGGCTTCGCGATTCCGAATCTGTATTTTCACGTCGCTACCAGCTACAACATCCTGCGGCACAACGGCGTGGAACTCGGCAAGATGGATTTTCTCGGCGGTACCTGAGCCCGCCGCTTGTTGCGGAGGCCGCTTCCGGCCGCCGTTGCAAACCCTCAAGCGTTCAGAAAAACGAGCCGACGAAGCCGAGCAGGGCGCTGTGGTGATACGCCGTGAGGCTGATGATCAGGCTGGACACCGTCGCGGGGATCAACCATTCCGGCCACAGTGCGTCGGCATCTACGTTGTCGCGGCGGCGTTTCATCGCATGGCGATAGCGCATGTCCACCGCCATGCCGCTGGAGCGGCCACCGGCCTTGCGGCGTGTCGGCAAGTTCTGTCTGGCTGGAGCCTTGCTGCTGATGCTGAGGTCGCGCATACTGTTCGCCTGATAGGTACTGTTCAATTGAACAGTATTCCACCTTTCGGCAGGATGCAAGCGACATGGCTGGACTCACCGCACGTCAATCCGAAATTCTCGCCTATATTCAGGAATCGCTGAGCGAGGAGGGCTATCCGCCGTCCCAGCGCGACATCGCGGCCCGCTTCGGTTTTTCGCAGACGGCGGCGCGCGATCATCTTCAGGCGCTGGTGCGCAAGGGTGAGATCGAGATCGCTGTCAATGATGCGCGTGGTATCCGGTTGTTGCGCCAGTTCGCGCCGAAACCCGCCGGCCTGCCGTTGTTGGGGCGCATCGCCGCCGGCGCGCCGCTGGCAGCGCCGGAACACGCCGAGAGCTGGCTCAACATCGAGCCGACGCTGTTCCAGCCGCGTGCGGATTTTCTGCATCGTGTGAGCGGCGATTCGATGATCGATGCCGGCATTCATGATGGCGATCTGGTGGGTATCCATCGCCAGGATCGCGCCAACAGCGGCGATATCGTCGCCGCCTGCCTGCTCGATCCGATGACCGGTTTCGAGAACATCACACTCAAGCGCTATCGCCGCGAAGGTTCCGTGGTGAGCCTGCACGCCGAGAATCCGGCCTACGCGCCGATCGTCGTCGATGTCGCGCAGTCCGGTGAAGATCAGGAGCTGCCGCGCTTTCGTATCGCCGGCGTCATGGGCGGGCTGCTGCGCAGCGGCGCCCCCCGCGCATCCGCGGGTCTCTTTCTTGCGTAATCAAATTCCGAAGTATTGACCTGGTGGCCCGCCGACGATGGCGTGGTGCAACACCGGGCGCGAAGCGCAGCGCGCAAACCACAGCAATCCCCCGTAATGGCGCGGGCCGGGTTCCGGCACGCGCGTTTGTGCGTTCTCGTCCGTGAATGCGCCGACAGCGTCGAGGCAGGTTTCGGTTTTTCTGTCTGATTCGAGTCCAGCCATGCGCTCTATTCCTGTTGTCTTCGCGATCGTCTTGGGTCTTTCCAGCTTCCCGGTGCTTGCGGCTTCGCTGGTCGAACTGATGAACAGCGTGCCGCCGCCGCCGACCAGCGTGGGCGATGCCCTGGCCTGGAAACGGGGCGGTGACTACATCAATCCGGCCTACCTGGCGTTCAAACAACAGCTGGCGGCCGAAAAGGCCGAGATCGCGGCGCTCAACGGCGGAACCGCACCCGTTGCCGCAACGCCCGTGGACCCCGACAGCGCCAGCACCCCGGAGGTGAAGCGTGCGCTGCGGGCCTACGACAGCTACCTGGATTCGATCGGCGGCAAGAACGAACCCAAGGCGGCACTCGCCAAGCGCACGCGCTGGGTGCAGGCCGCCTACGGCATGAAACAGGCCAACATCAGCAAGGCGATGACGCCTTGTGAAGCGCCGTGTCAGGACCCTTCGGAGATCGCCGCGAACCAGCCGCTGCTCGCCAAGCGCGACGAAGCGATCAACGAGGAGTTGAAGATCTGGGCTGTGCTGTTCGAGGACTGGAGCAAGGAACACGCTGCGGTGGTCGCTGAAGGCCAGAGCCAGATCGAGCGGACCCAGAATGGTGCGCTGGCGACGACCCAGCCGGCGCGCTCCGGTGTGGCGGCGTATCGCGCGGCGATGATCCGGGAAATCGAGCTGACGCTGTCGATCTCGGAGCTCGCGGTGGAGCGTGCCGTGGCGATCGAGACCGGCATCGGCATCGACGCCGTCAGCGGGGCGACTGCCAAGCAGTCGCGATAGTCCGGGAGGACGTTCGCCAACAAGTGGCCGGCGTGACCACGCCGGTCACTTGCCCCATCATGCCTGCGAAAAGAGCCGGCGCCGCCTGAGGCAGCGACCGGTCCAAGCCTTCACCACAAGGATTTCGCACTCGATGAACTACGAGATAGTCGACGCCAAGGTGTCCCCGGAAGGACGTCTGCGTGTTCTGTCCAAGGCCGAAATGGCCAAGCTGCTCGATACCAGCCAGAGCGGTCTGTACCCGGTGTTCCGCAACAGCGCGCTGGCCGTGCTCAACAGCGGTGCCTACATGGATGACGGCAAGGAGCTGCTGGAGCGCTATCCGGATTTCGACATCCGCATCGTTCAGGAAGAACGCGGCATCAAGCTGGAACTCAAGGCCGCACCCGCCATCGCCTTCGTCGACGGCAAGATGATTCGCGGCATTCGCGAACATTTGTTCGCGGTGCTGCGCGACATCCTGTTTGTCGGCGTCGACATCCAGAAGAATCCCTATTTCGATCTGAGCACTTCCGAAGGCCTCACCGACGCGGTGTTCCACATCCTGCGCAATGCCGACGTGCTGCGCGCCCGAGTCGAGCCGCGGCTGGTGGTGTGCTGGGGCGGACATTCGATCTCGCGCGAGGAATACGACTACACCAAGAGCGTGGGTTATCAGTTCGGACTGCGCGGGCTCGACATCTGCACCGGCTGCGGCCCCGGTGCCATGAAGGGGCCGATGAAGGGCGCGGCCATCGCGCACGCCAAGCAGCGTGTCGAAGGCGGACGCTACATCGGCATTTCCGAGCCGGGCATCATCGCCGCGGAGTCACCCAACCCGATCGTCAACGAACTGGTGGTGTGCCCCGACATCGAGAAGCGTCTCGAATCCTTCGTGCGGATCGGTCACAGCATCGTGGTGTTCCCGGGCGGTGTCGGCACCGCCGAGGAGATTCTTTACATCCTCGGCATCCTGCTGCATCCCGACAATGCCGAAGTCCCGTTTCCACTGATTTTCACCGGCCCGGCGTCGGCAGCATCCTATTTCGCGCAGATCGATGACTTCATCGGGCGAACCCTGGGTGTCGAGGCACGCAAACGCTACCGGGTGCTGCTGGACGATCCGATGGCGGTGGCGCGTCATGTCGAGCAGGAGATCGAGGGCGTGCGCCTGTTCCGCAACCGCACCAAGGACGCCTACTACTTCAACTGGCGTCTCAGGATTCCATCCGAGTTGCAGCAGCCGTTCAAGCCGAGCCATGACGCGATGCGTGACCTCGATCTGCATCGGAATCAGCCGCCGCACCGGCTGGCCGCCAATCTGCGGCGTGCGTTTTCCGGCGTCGTCGCCGGCAACGTCAAGTCCGACACGATCATGGCCATACAGGAACACGGGCCGTTCGAGATTCACGGCGATCACGAGATTCTCCAGCCCCTGGACACCCTGCTCGAAGCCTTCGTGCAGCAACACCGCATGAAGCTGCCGGGCAAGCGCTACGAGCCCTGCTATCGGGTGGCCGTGTAGTGTCGGGACGCCGCCTACATTGGCTGCTGCCGGGGCTGCTGCTCGCCGCCTGCGGCCCGTCGCCGGTCAGCGGCGACCGTCCCGCCGAAATGCTCAAGGTCTACAAGCATGACGGTGCCGTGCAATGCCAGGGCAAGGGCGCAGACGCGGCGGTCATGGCACGTCAGCTCACCGATCAGGGCATCGCCGTACAGTGTGCGCAGAAAGCGCGGGACGGCCGCATGCACAGCATGGTGTGCGGTGTCCCGTCCGGCAGCATCAACGTCTTCGCGATCCGCGCCGAGGATCTCGACAAGGCCGAATCCTTGGGATTCGACAGCGTGGATACGCTCGACGGCTACAGCGATCAGGCCTGCGAGCCCTGAGCCGGCGGCACGGCGGGCTCAGTTCGCGTAGGTCCTGTCCAGATAGCGAAGGATGTCCGCCGACTCGTACATCTGCGTACCGGTGTTCGGATCGATCAGATACGGCAGCTGCACGCGGCCGGTGTGCTCGGCCAGCCAGGCGCGATTGCGGGTCGTGTCCATCGGCCCCTTGAACAGCTTGTCGCGAAAGCTCGGCGGTCCTATGTCCTTCCAGCCGCCCTTGCCGGTGTTGCGCAGCAGGTAGGGCAGCTCCAGTTCGCACAGGCGGGCCCGTACGGCCATCGAGTACGGGCTCGATTCGAAGCTGAACAGTTCCAGCGGGCCGGCCGGTGGCGTCGAAGCACGTACGCGCATGCCGCTCATGCCGGTGGGGCGCAGGCGGAATCCCGAAGCCGCGGACGAACTCAGCTCCGACACCGGGCGCAGCCACGGATTGGCGCCGCGTGCACGCCCGCGGTAGGTCCTGGCCAGGTAGTCGATGATCGCCGCCGATTCGTACATCACCGTGCCGGTGTTGTCATCGACCAGCAATGGGAACTGCTGCTTGCCGCCGATCGCCTGCGCCTCGGCGCGATAGCGCGTGCCGCCCTTGGGGCAGGGCAGAATCATCACGTCCAGGTCCAGTTCGGTCAGCACCTCGCGCACCAGCCGGCAGTAGGGGCAGGCCTCGATGTCGTAGAGCTTGAGCGGCTTGTCGGGCTGCGTGGACTGGCGCGTCAGTACGCGAGAGCCACGCCAGCCGCGCGCGGTGCTGCCGAGGGAATTGAGGAGGACTTCTGCGGCATTCGGCATCGGATCGACCTGCTGGCGATTTGCGACCACGCTATCAGAGACCGCCCGCCGGGGTCTGCCGGGCAGCCGTCGTGGATGCGACAATCCGCGCCCGCTCAAGCTTGGAAGGTTTCCCGCACGATGGACGAACTGCCTTACGCGCACGGCGGTCCGCCGCTGCAGGCCCGCATCAAGGACGCGCCCGAAGACTTCGAAGTCGTCGAGGAACTCGGCTACGGCGCCGACGGTGAGGGTGAGCATCAGTTGTTGATCGTGCGCAAGCGCGGCGCGAACACGGACTGGGTGGCACGGGAGCTGGCGCGCTTCGCCGATGTCTCGCCGGTGGGTGTCGGCTACACCGGACTCAAGGACCGTCACGCCGTCACCACGCAGGCGTTCTCGGTGCAACTGGCCGGCAAGGCCGAGCCCGACTGGTCGGGGTTCCCGCACGAGGAAGTTCAGGTGCTGGAGGTTTCGCGGCATCGGCGCAAGCTCAAGCGCGGCGCGCTCGCCGGCAATCGTTTCGTGCTGGTGCTGCGTGAGGTGCAGGGCCAGCGTGATGCCGCCGAATCCTGTCTGGCCGCCATCGCCGCGCGCGGCGTACCCAACTATTTCGGCGAGCAGCGCTTCGGCCGCAGCGGCGGCAATGTCGCCCGCGCCGAGAAGATGTTCGCCGGCCAGCGCGTGGACAAGAAGACGCGTTCCCTGCTGATCTCGGCGGCGCGTTCCCAGATATTCAATGCCGTGCTGGCCGAGCGCGTGCAGATGGATCGCTGGGACCGCGCACTGGACGGTGAAATCTGGAGCCTGGCCGGTTCGCGCTCCTGGTTCGGCCCGGAACCCTATACCGATTTGCTGGCGCAGCGTCTGGCGGAGGGTGACATCCACCCGTCCGCGCCCCTGTGGGGCCGCGGCGCGCTGCCCTCGGCGGATGAATCGGCCGAACTGGAGCAGAGCATCGCCAATGGCTATGAGGCGTTGACGCAGGGTCTGGAAGCCGCAGGCCTCGACCAGGATCGTCGCCCGACGCGGCTGATCCCGCGCGACCTGAGCTGGCGCTGGCTGGACGGCGATGCGCTGGAAGTCAGTTTCCGTCTGCCACCAGGGACGTATGCGACGGTGGTGATGCGGGAATTGGCAGGCGGCGCGTAGATCCTGTTTGGATCGTGTTCGCGCAAAGCCGCGAAGGCGCAAAGGAAACAGTCCACACCTTGCCGAGCCAATCCTGCTCCCGTCAGGCTACAGTCCTCATTTCCCATCCCTGCTGAAACCTTCATGGCCGTCGCCTCCCTGCTGACCCTGCTCGACGACATCGCCAGCGTGCTCGACGACGTCGCCACGCTGACCAAGGTGGCCGCGCACAAGACTACCGGCGTGCTCGGCGACGATCTCGCGCTCAACGCCGAACAGGTCAGCGGCGTGCGCGCGGAGCGTGAGCTGCCGGTGGTCTGGGCGGTGGCCAAGGGCTCGCTGCGCAACAAGCTGATTCTGGTGCCGGCGGCGCTGCTGATCAGCGCGGTCGCGCCATGGGCGGTCACGCCGCTGCTGATGCTGGGTGGCGCCTATCTGTGCTTCGAAGGCTTCGAAAAGCTGGCGCATCGATTCCTGCCGCATGCGCAGGACGACGAAGACCGCAAACAACTGTCACGCGCCCTGCGCGACCCGGCCACCGATTTGGTGGCCTACGAGCGCGACAAAATCAAGGGCGCGATCCGCACCGATTTCATCCTGTCCGCCGAGATCATCGTGATCACGCTCGGCACCGTCGCCGAATCCGAACTCCTGACGCGGGTGATGGTGCTTGCGCTGATTGCGCTGGTGATGACGGCGGGCGTCTATGGCCTGGTTGCCGGTATCGTCAAGCTCGATGACGCCGGTCTGCACCTGAGCAAGCAGGCCAATGCCGCCTTGCGCGCGCTCGGGCGAGGGCTGCTCGCGTTTGCGCCATGGATGATGAAGACGCTGTCGGTGGTCGGCACCGCCGCGATGTTCATGGTTGGTGGTGGCATCCTCACGCACGGCGTCGGCGTGCTGCATCATTTCGTCGAAGGCGCCGGTGAGGCTGTGAACACCTGGCCGGGCGTCGGAGCAGTGTTCGGCGCACTCCTGCCCACGCTGCTCAACGCCATCGCCGGTATCGTGGCCGGAGGGCTGGTACTGCTGCTGGTCAGCGGTCTGAAGCGTCTGTGGCCGGGGCGCGGCGCGCACTGAATCACGCCGCTCGGGTTCAGCCTCGCGCATTGTCTGTGCACAATAGGCTCATGGGCGCCGCCTGCATCCTCGCGGCGCCGGGGAACTATTCGGGATTTGGCATTTCTATCAGGCATCTCCCGCGAACGAGATCGGATCAAAAAACCAATATGGAAGACAGCCGCACGCTGGACGCGCCGGCCGCCGCTGGCGGTGCGCTCGATGCCTTCGGGGCCTTACGCAGCTACCTCAACACGCAGATTCTCGGGCAGGAAGGGCTGGTGGAACGTCTGCTCGTCGCCTTGCTGGCGGACGGGCACCTATTGGTTGAAGGTCCGCCGGGACTCGCCAAGACGCGCGCGATCAAGGCCCTGGCACATGGACTGGAAGCGGATTTCCAGCGTGTGCAGTTCACCCCGGACATGCTGCCGGCCGACCTTACCGGTTCAGAGATCTTCCGGCCGGAGGAAGGCCTGTTCCGCTTTCAGCACGGGCCGCTGTTCCACAACCTGATCCTCGCTGACGAAGTCAATCGCGCGCCGGCCAAGGTGCAGTCGGCGCTGCTCGAAGCCATGGCCGAACACCAGGTCAGCGTCGGCAACGCGACCTATCGCTTGCCGCGCCTGTTTCTGGTGATGGCCACGCAGAACCCGATCGAAAACGAAGGCACCTATCCGCTGCCGGAGGCGCAGCTCGATCGCTTCATGCTGCATACGCTGGTGGACTACCCGGATCGCGCGACCACGCTGCGCATCATGGAACTGTCGCGGCGCGAGGCGGTGACGGCGCAGGAACTGCCGCCGCCCAAGAGTCTGCTGTCGCAGGAGATGGTGTTCGCCGCGCGGCGCGAGATTCTCGGCCTGACGCTGGCCGGTCCGGTGGCCGAATACATCGCCGCGCTGGTGGACGCCACGCGCAATCCGGCGCCGTACAGCGCACAACTCGCCGAATGGCTGCGCTGGGGCGCCAGTCCGCGTGCCGCAATCGCCATCGAACGTGGTGCCCGTGCGCTGGCCTGGCTCGGCGGCCGTGATTTCGTCAGCCCCGAGGATGTGCAGGCGATCGTTCCGGACGCGCTGCGCCACCGCGTGATGCTGGATTACACCGCGCAGGCGCGCGGGATCACGGCCCAGGCCTGCATCGAGGAACTGCTGGGTCACGTGCCGGCGCCGTGATGCTTCCGGACCTCGCGGAACTGGTCGCGCTGCGCGGTGCGGCACAGGGGCTCAGCCTGCATGCGCACCGGCCTGCGCTGGCACGCCTGATGGGCGGCCACCGCAGTGCCCAGCGTGGTCGTGGCCTGGAGTTCGAGGAAGTGCGCCTGTACACGGCCGGCGACGATGCGCGCACCATCGACTGGCGCGTGACCGCGCGGCGTGGCCGGCCGCACACCAAGCTGTTTCGCGAGGAACGCGAACGACCGGTGTGGCTGTTGCCGGATCTGCACCCCGGCCTGTTCTTCGGCAGCCGGCGCCAGCTCAAGTCGGCCTTGCTGGTCCGGGCTGCGGCGCTGCTGGCCTGGGTCGCCGTCGGTGGTGGCGACAAACTCGGCGCGGTATTCGCCGGTGCCGCCGGCAAGCCGCGCATTCTGCCGCCGCGCGCACGTCAGGCCGGTGTGCTGCCGTTGCTCGAAGCCCTGGTCGAAGAACAGCCGCGTGCGCCCGCTGCGCCGAATCCGGGTGGTTTGGCCGCAGCGCTCAAATCCTTGCAGCCGTTGGTGCAGCCCGGCAGCCTGATTCTGATCCTCAGCGATTTCGCCGGGCTCGACGCACAGGCCGAAGCCACGCTGGCCGCGATCGCCGCGCGCAGCGATGTGCGCCTGCTGCGCATCACCGATTCGCTGGAAGCCAATGGACTGCCGGCCGGTCGTTACCGCGTCGGCGTGCCGGGCCGCCTGTGGTGGATGGATGGACAGTCCAGTCACAAGGCCTGGGTGACGGCATGGCGCGCACGCGAACAGCAACTGGTCGATCTGGCGCGGGCTCTGCGCCTGCCCTTGACGCGGCTGGATACCGCCGACCCGGTCGAGGACGTATTGCCACCGCTGTTGCGTGAACCGGCCTGGGCGGCATGAACGAAAGTCTGCTTGCACAGCTCGCCCCGGCGCATGCACCGCCGCCGCCCGGCTGGTGGCCGCCGGCGCCGGCTTGGTGGCTGTTGCTGGTGGTCGTGCTGGCGCTGCTGGCCGCGCTGCTGGCGTGGTGGCGCCATCCTGACCGGCGATTGCGTCGCGCCGCGCTCGCGGAACTGCGTGCCATCGAGAGTGCGGGGCTCGACGACGCAAGCTACGCGCAGCAACTGGAATCCTTGACGCGCCGCTATGCCGTCGCGCGCTTCGGCCGCGAGGCCGTGGCGAGACTCAGTGGTAGCGCCTGGCTGGACTTCGTCGTCGCTCACGGTGGCCTAGCCTGGAAGGACGATGCCGGTCGCCAACTATTGCGTGCCGCGTATGGCGGACAGGCTGAGGCCGATCGCGCCGCTTGGTTCGGTGGTGCGCGCGGCTTTGTCAGAAAGGGGCGGCCGGCATGATTCATCTGGCCTGGCCGTGGATGTTGCTGCTGCTGCCCTTGCCGTGGCTGTTGTCGCGCCTGCTGCCGGCGTCACGTCCGCAGGGCGCCGCACTGTTCCTGCCGTTCGCCGCCAGTTTCGCGGGTGAACCGGCGCTGGCGGCACGCCGCAATCCGCGCCTGCGGCTGCTGTTGCTGGCTCTGGTGTGGCTGTCGCTAGTGGTGGCGGCGATGCGCCCGCAGTGGCTGGGCGAGACCCAGCCGGTGCCGACCGAGGGCCGTCGCCTGCTGCTGGCGGTGGACGTGTCGCGTTCGATGGCGGCGGAGGACATGGCCGGCGGCTACAACCGTCTGCAGGTCGTGCAGGCGGTGGCCGGGCAGTTCATCGAAGGCCGCAAGGGCGATCAAGTGGGCCTGATCCTGTTCGCGACCCAGCCGTATCTGCAGGCGCCACTGACCTCCGATCTCGATACCGCGAGCAGCTTTCTGCAGCAGGCGATGATCGGCATGGCCGGCACCAATACCGCGATCGGCGATGCCATCGGTCTGGCGATCAAGCGCCTGCGCGACAATCCGGCCGCCGGCGGCGAGGGCGACACGGTGCTGGTGCTGCTCACCGACGGCAGCAACAACGCTGGCGCGATGCCGCCGCTCAACGCCGCCAAGCTGGCCGCCGACGCCGGTCTGAAGGTGTATACGATCGGTGTCGGTGCGCAGTCCGGCGGCGGGCTGTTCGGGCTGGCACGCGGCAACAGCGATCTCGATGAGAACACCCTGCAACATATCGCCCAAATCACCGGCGGCGAATATTTCCGTGCCACCGATGCCAACGCGCTGCAGGACGTCTACGCGCGGATCGACGAACTCGAACCGGCCACCGGCCGAGATCAGTGGTACCGGCCCACCACCGAATGGTTCATCTGGCCGCTGGCGCTGGCATTGCTGCTGAGCCTGCCGGCCGTGCTGTGGAGGACATCGACATGAGCCTCGCGCCGATGCTTCAGGACTTCCATTTCCTGAGACCGGCCTGGCTGCTGGCCTTGCCGCTGCTGTGGGGCTTGAGTCTGTGGCTGGCGCGACGGCGTGGGCGTGACGGCAACTGGTCGAGACTGATCGATCCGGAACTGCTTGCCGGCCTGCAGCTGGACGGTGCCGCCGCGCGCGGCGGCCTGTCGCCGTGGCCCTTGCTGGCGCTGCTGTGGACCGTGGCGGTGCTGGCCCTGGCCGGCCCGGCCTGGGAACAGGAGTCGGCTCCGGCGTTTCGCGGCTCGGCGGCCTGGATCGTGATTCTGGACCTGTCGCCGTCGATGACGGTTGCCGATCTCAGCCCGGACCGCGTTACGCGCGCCCGCTACGTCGTCGACGACGTGCTGGCCGCTGCGCATGACGCGCGCGTGGGCCTGGTGGTGTTCAGCGAAGAGGCCTATACCGTCACGCCCCTGACCTCGGACGTGGCCACCGTGCGTTCGCTGCTATCGCCACTGTCGCCGGCGATCATGCCGACGCGCGGCGATCAGCTGGCGCCCGCGCTGGACCGCGCCGCCGAACTGCTGGCCGGTTCCGCCGCCAGCGACCAGCGCGTGATCGTGATCAGCGACGGTTACGCCGATCCGGCGGCAGCCTTTGCGTCCGCCAGCCGGTTGCGCGCCAAAGGTGTGAAGCTCAGCGTGCTCGGTGTCGGAACGCCGGGCGGTGCGCCCTTGCCCGGTGGCAGTGGCGGCTTCGTGCGCGACGCGCAGGGCAATACGGCGCTGGCGCGATTCGATCCCGAGGCGCTGCAAGGACTCGCCACCGCCGCCGGTGGCCGCTACCGCCCCTTGTCCGGACTGGCGGATCTCACCGCCGAACTGGCGGATCAGCAATCGCCGGTGCGTGGCGGTGCGGCCACGGACGTGACGCTGTCCAAATGGCGCGATGCCGGAATCTGGCTGTTGCCGGTGCTGCTGGTGCTGGCGGCCTTGTTCGGTCGCAGGGGATGGTTGTGATGCGCTGGCTCAGGGCTTGGAAACTGGCGCTCCTGCTGAGCGCGGCACTGGCGTTCGACGCTCAGGCGAATGATGTGTGGACTTCGCTGTGGCGCAACGCGGATCAGCGCGGCGATGCGCTGTTGCAACGGGGTGATGCCGCTGCCGCTGCCGCAACCTTCAGCGACCCGCGACGCAAGGCTTACGCCGAGTTGCAGGCCGGCAACTACGAGGCCGCCGCACAGGGCTTTTCCGGATTCGACGACGCGGACGCGCATTACAACCGTGGCAATGCGCTGGCGCATTCGGGCGAGTTGCAGGCCGCGCTGGAGGCTTACGACGCCGCATTGCAGCGCGATCCCGGCAATGCCGATGCGAAGCGAAATCGCGAACTGGTGAATCAGGCATTGCAACAACAACAGCAGCAGAACAAGCAGGACGGTCAGCCCCAAGATCAGCAGGACCAGCAGAAGCAACAGGACCCGCAGCAGGGCGAATCCGGCGACAGCCAGGATCAGCCGGGCGGGCAGGGCGATCCGCAGCAAGGCCAGCAGGATCCGCAACAGCCGCAGGACGGATCGACGTCCGCAGAGGACTCGAGCGATCCGCAGGCCGGACCGGCCTCCGAGCCCCAGAGCGCTCAGGATCAGTCCGGCGACCAGCCGGATGCGTCCGAGGAGGCCGCGCAGGCGCAACGTGATGCGCAGGCGGCGGTCGAACAGGCGCAGGCCGACGAACCGTCGGATAAGGAGCCGCCCGCCGACGCGCAGCAGGCCCAGGCCGCGGTGCCGCAGGAGCCTGCGGGTGACGGTGAGCCCGAATCCGAAGGCCCGCTGTTGATGGGCGAAACCGGCACGCCCGAGAGCGAGGCGCAGTTGGCGCAGGACCAGTGGCTGCGACGCATCCCCGATGATCCGGGTGGTCTGCTGCGTCGCAAGTTCCTGATCGAGCACATGCTGAAACAGCAGGAGCAGCAGCAACCGTGATCCGTTTGATCCGCAAGTTTTCAGCCGTTCTGTGCCTGATGTGTGTCGCCGGTTTCAGCCTGCCGGCGCTGGCCGAGGTCTCGGCGCGGCTGGATCGCGTCAGCGTCGGCCCCGGCGAGACCGTGCAGCTGCTGTTGCAGCACCAGGGTCGCACCAGCAAAGACCCGGACCTGTCGCCCTTGCTGCAGGACTTCGAGGTGCTCGGCACCAGTCGCGGCTCCAGCATGCAGTTCAGCAATGGCGACTTTTCGGCGCAGGTGCAGCTGCGCATCACGCTGTCGCCCAAGCGGTCCGGCAAGCTGCAGGTGCCGGCTTTGGAATGGGATGGCGAGCGCACCCCGGCCTTGACGCTGACGGTCGGCGCCGGCTCGTCCGGCAGCGCCGCGTCCGCAACGCAGAGCGCGCCGGTGTTCGTCACCGCCACGGTCGACAAGCAACAGCCCTATGTTCAGTCGGCCGTGGTGCTCACGGTCCAGGTGCATACCGACCAGCCGCTGTACCAGGCCAGTCTCGATCTGCCCAAAAGCGACGAGCTGCTGGTGCAGACGCTGGGTGAAGACCAGCAGTCCCGCGAGACGCGTGACGGCCGCGAATTCCAGGTCATTACACGGCGCTACCTGCTGTTCCCGCAGCGCAGCGGCGCGCTGACGCTGGACGGCGTGGTGCTCGATGCCCAGGTGGCGGACCGTAGCCGCGGCAGCGCCATGGACAGTCTGTTCGGCAACTCGCCCCTGGCCGGAATGATGGGTGCCTCGCGTCCGCTGCGGGTGCGCAGCGAACCGATCGCGCTGGACGTGCGGCCGCGCCCCGCGGCGGCGGCGGGCGGAACCTGGCTGCCGGCGCGCAATCTCAGCCTTGATGAGGAATGGCGGCCGGACGGTGCGCGCGTGCACGTCGGCGAGCCGATCACGCGGCATCTGCGGCTCAGCGCGGAAGGTCTGATCGCCGAACAACTGCCGGATCTGGCGCAACTGATGACGCTGCCGGACGGGCTCAAGGCCTATCCGGATCAGGCCCAGACCGGCAATGATCTCAAGGGCGGTACGCTGGTCGGCCGGCGTGAGCAGGACGTGGCGATCATCGCCAGCCGGCCCGGCCGCTACACCGTGCCCGAGCTGCGACTGAACTGGTGGGACATCAGCCGCGACGAACTGCGCGAGGTGGTGCTGCCCGAACACACCCTGGATATTCTGCCGGCGGTGGGCGCGATCCCCGGGGCGCCCAGCGCCTCGGCGCCGCAGTCGCAAGCTGCCGAGGGTGGCGATCCGCTCGCGCCGCCGGCGCCGCAGACCGGACCCGGACTTTCGAGCCCGGCGCCATCGCCGTCGTTCCTCGCCAGTGGTCTATGGTTCTGGCTCAGCCTGCTGTTTGGTGCCATGTGGCTGCTGACCCTCGGCGCCTGGTTTCTGCGCAGTCGCGCCAAGCGGTCCGGTCCATCGCCGCTGCCGCCGAAGCACGCAGACCGGCCGCAGGTCGCCGCGTCGCGCAAGGCATTTCGCGAGGCCTGCCGCGCCAATGACGCACCCGCCGCGCGCCGCCATCTGCTGGCCTGGGCGCAAGCGCATTGGCCGCAGGACCCGCCGGCCGGTCTCAATGCCTTGTCGGCACGATTCGACGATGCGCAGCACAAGCAGTTGCTGCAGGCGCTGGATCGCGCGGTCTATACCGGCGCGAGCTGGCAGGGCGAGGCGCTGGAAAATGCCTTGAAGTCGCTGCCGGGCGAATCGTCTTCGGCGGCCGCAGCCGCAAAGTCGCAACTGGCCGAACTGTATCCGTGAGCGCCCTTGAAGGGCGCCGACTAGAATTAGGGGCGAAAGGCCCAAGACAGGAGAGACCCATGAGAACCCGAAGCCTCGTGATTGCCGCAGCCTGGTGTGCAATGGGCAGCGCCGCGGCCCAGGCCGAATGCATCAAGCCGGACCCGGTTGTGGTGATTCCCGATGGCCGCACGGCCACGCAGGATGAACTGATCGAGGCGCAGGCGGCGTTCAAGACCTATGACGGCAAGGTCAAGGCCTTCGTCGACTGTCTGAACGCGCAGGAGCGCGCGGTGCTGGTCGATCGCGCCGGCGACCTGGACAAGGACGAGGCGCAGGAGATTCACGAGCGCTACGCGGGGCAGGTCAACGAGATCGTTGCCTACGAAGAGGGCTTGGCCGAGCAGTTCAACGCGCAGATCAAGGCGTTCAAGGCGCGGGCCTCGGCGAAGTGACGGCGCACCTGCGTTCGGTGGCCTCTTCAGTCGAAGTCTAGCCGTGCCAATGGCGCCGGCGCGCCTTCCGAGGTGATCCACAGTGTGGCGCCGTCCGCCGCCAAGGCTGCCGCCTCGATCTGTGCGTAGTCCGGCAGGCGGATCGAACTCGGCGCGCGCAGTAGCGCGCTCGGCCAGTCCTCGTCTCCGCTGCGCGTGTAGCGATAGGCATGCGAGTAGGTGCTCACCACCAGGGTTCGACCGTCCGCAGAAATATCCATGGCGGTGGTGAAGTTGAAGCTGTCGGCGCCTTCGCTGCCGGCTTCGGCGCGCGGAATCGTGATCTCGCCCAGCGCCTCCGCGATCACCAGCGGCAGCGCCGCTTGCAAGGGCACGCGGTAGAGCTGCGGCACCGCGTCGCGTTTGGACAGCACGAAGATCGACGCCGAGCTTTCGTCCACCGCCACGCTCTCCGCGTCGCGCGGGCCGTCCGGATAGATCAGCGTGATCGAACGCAGCGGTGCCGCCGACAGTTCGAACGGTGCCGGGTCCGACGACGGCATCGGCTCATCCACCACGTACAGTGTCACGAACGGGCGTATCGCGCTGTTATCGCCGATGTCTGCCAGCAGCAGACGCGATTGGCCATCTTCCTCGAAGCCGGCCATGTCCTCCCAGTCCAAGGCCAGCGCCGGCCGCAGCTTCAGCGCCCCGAGATAATGCCCGCGCGTATCGATGGCGTAGACACTGGGACCACCGCCGCTGTCGTTGTGCGTCCACAGCCGATCGTCGCTGAGCCGTGAGCGCGCAAGGCCCGAGGATTCGGCGATGATGTCGTTGTCGATCAGGCTTTCGGCGGTGAGGCTGCCACTGGCTGAACCGTCGTCCGATCCGCCGCCACAGCCCGCCAGTGCGGCGATGCCGATGGCGCCGGCCAGGATTCGGTTTTTCCGGTGGCGGTCCCGCATTACCCAAGCCTCGTTCGTGTATCGACAGCGCAGTGTGACGGACCTCGATGACCGTTTTGCGGACGGCGCGCATTCGTCGGATCTGGCGGGTACGATATTCCTCGCCGCGAAGGAGTCATTACGATGAAGGAACCGCCGGTATCACACGGAAGCTGCCTCTGCGGAGCGGTGCGGTTCGCGGCGAGGCTGCCGTCCAAGTGGCTTGCGCACTGTCATTGCACCCGTTGCCAGCGCGCCCACGGAGCGCCGTTCGTGACCTGGGCCGGCTTCGAGCAGTCGCAAGTCGAAGTGATGGATGCCGGCGCCTTGCTGCGCTGGTACGACGCTCCGGAAGGCGGTTCCAGAGGCTTCTGCTCATGCTGCGGGAGCCCCATGCTCTTTCGGTCTGAGCGCTGGGCTGGCGAGCTGCATATTGCGCGAGCGCTGTTCACCGAAGCTGTCGACAGGGAACCGCAGGCGCATGTGTTCTACGATTCGCATGTTCCGTGGGTGAACGTTGCCGATAATCTTCCAAAGAAGGAAGAGACCGCAGGCTGAGCTCAGCCGTAATCGGCAGGAGTGGGTCGGGTCATCGCGAAGATCAGGGCGCCAGGCGGATCGTCGCCTTGATGTGCTTGAGGTTGGCGACGATCGAGAAGCTCATCATCACCAGCAGCGACCAGGCGCCCCACTTGCCGACATGTACCGTGGCCCAGGCGCCGAACTGGTTCGGGTATTGCCACACCCCGAACAGGGTTCCGAAGTTCTCGGCCAGCCACAGAAAGAAGCCGATCAGGGCCAATGCCAGCATCAGAGGCATTCGCAAGTCGCGTCGCAGTGGGCGGAACACCACGGTGCGGTTTGAACGCTTACGTTGATGGAGCAATCCGCCAACTTGGGCGTCAAGCCTTATATTCAATTTGAAAGTGACAGCATGCTATTCGTCATCGAGCTGCGCTTGCGCTTCGTCTGCTCCAGTCGGCGTCGTGGAGTACAAGCCTTTCCGTCCTGGGACTGGATGAAGAAGTCCCTTTGGAATCATCCTATTAAGTCTTGATGTTAGTGTAGGGCGTTTGATCTTTTCTTGGTAAGTTTTAAACAAGCCGATGATGATTCTGTCAAGAGTCAAAATTCCACCAGCATCGTTGATCACTGAAAGCACCTTGAAGTCCATGGGTTCAGCCGCAGACACCGACAACTCGTCCAGCACATCTTGCGGAAGGCCTTCAACATCTTCTGGTTTCAGGGCTAGTTGCACCGTAGTTGGAATACCGGCTTCCACCAGTGACGCACGATCCGCACTGGCTTCCGTCTCCTCTAGCTTCTTCTTCAGCGCAAGGTTCTCGACTTCAAGCCTAATAGCCTCATCGTAGAGCCCACGAAGGTTAGTCGCCGTAGCTAAGTGCAAGTCTCTACGAAATGCGTTGTTAGCAAAACGCTTGGATTGATTAGTCTGAAAATGAACTTGGTCGTTGACGAATTCACCGTACTTATCTATGATCTTGTCCACTTGGCGTCCGCGCTAAGTAATAGGAAGTTGGCGGAGAGAGAGGGATTCGAACCCTCGGAACGGTGGTACCAGCACCGTTCACACGGCTTATAAGGCCGGCGCGATCAACCACTCTGCCATCTCTCCATATGTTCCGGCACCATGGCCGGGGTAATAAAACTACCGGGTACCCACAAGAAATACACCAGTAGGGGTTGGAGCTCTCTCCAACCCCTACATCTAGTGTACGCTTCTTTTTGGCCATCGTGCAAGCGTGGCGCTATGAATTCGCAATCAAGTTCGTATGTGATTGAATTGTTTGGGATTTCACCAGTCTTTTATCTGTTTAATTCCACTCCACCGTTTCGCCGCCGCCTCACGGGCGATTTCCTTACGCCGCACGTCGGAGAATTTTTCTGCGCGCCCCTCCCGCCCTTGAGCCCACCCTTCCGGCCTAGCGCGACCCCTGCCGGGACTTTGCCGTCGTCGAGCTTGTCATCCTCAGCCTCGCCGGTTGCGATATCGATGATGCTCTTTGCGAGCTGGTCGGTGTCGCGGGGTCTTTTGGGCATCTTAGCAATGCTCAACAGCATGTCGGCGCCAGCCTGACCGGTCAAGCATCCCGGATTTCAAACTGAGACACTACCGATAGCCGCCAGCGGGATTCGCAGGTCAGCCATGAAGTGGTGCGAAAAGAAGTTGATGTAGATCGCCACCGACACAGCCCAACTCATCCAGTACGGTGGATGGTGTTCGATGCGCAGGTCCATTAGTCGCCAAGCCTGAATCATGTAGCTGCCTACGGCTGCGTACATGAAGCCAGAGAACAAGGGCACGCCCAGCAATTTGGAGTAGGCGAACTCGGGGTACTGCCACGAACCGATTGCCTCGGAAACCTTGAACGCCTCCAGCGCGAATCCAAGCGCATGAAACACCAGTATCGCCTTGAACTCGTCCCAGGTTTCGAGCTTTCGCCACAGCAGCCAAGCCTGGCTGAGGACGGCGATCAACAGCAGCAGGTCGTAGCGTGGCAGTCCGGCGATTCCGTTGCGAGGCATCAGCAGAATGGCGGCGAAGATGATGCCCGCAAACAGGCAGGCGCGCGCTTCCTTCAGGCCGAACCAGAGCAGTTCCAGGAGTCTCAGTCGCCAGCCCGATTGTTCGGTGACACCCGGGGGTTCCTGCAGCAGTCGGTCGAAGGCGGCGAGCATCGGTTTACGGATCGGCGATCAGGTTCGCAGTGTGTCAGAAGCGGTATCAGCCCAGGGCGCGTGCGAGGGCTCATCCGGGCGTGAACCTTGCGTCCCGTCACGCCCCCTGGCGCACGGAGGCCCCAGCATGCATTCGACGGTCCATGGTCGAGCACCGATGCACGGTGCACGAACGTTCAGCCGCCCCGGAATGGTCATTTCGTTCGTTCTGCTGGCGTTGATGTTGCCGCCGGCTCTGTGGGCGCAGGTCGACCGCGGCTACGAGCGGGTTTACGGGGAGCGTGACGGTCGGCGCATCTACATGGATCGCTGTGCCGAATGCCACATGCCGGACGGTCGCGGGCAGGGCGATGGCAGCAATGGCTTTCCGCCGCTGATCGGCATGTCCGAGTGGTTCACCTTGCCCGAGGGGCGGCTCTATGTGGCGCATGCGATCGTGTTCGGCCCGTATGGTGAAGTCATGGTCGGCGATCAGTTCTACTACGGAATGATGCCGCGCTTCGGCCCGCGCTTCGACGATCAGCAGATCGTGGCGGTGATTCGATTCATCGCGGAGGAACTCAACACGCCGGCCCCCGGCTATGAGCCGGTCGACATCCAGACGGTGAAGTCGGCGCGTCGGCTCACTGACCGCATGGACGTGCTCGTCAGTGAACGCTACGACCTGCCGCCAAGATAGCCGGCCGATCGCGAACCTTCAGTCGGCGGCGCGCTCGCGCGAGCGCAGCAAGGTCCAGGAAAAGCCGATTACGGCGGTGTAGCCGTTGTCGTCGCGGTACAGCGGACTGTCCTCGTTGGCTGCGCCGCCATAGCGGTAATAGCGCACGGAGACGAAGCCGCGAATATTCGGGCTCAGCGGCATGCTCAGGCGTGCGCCGAGCGAGGCGTCGAGCAGTCCGGCATCGGCCTGGTAGGCGGGGCGATCGGCCGTCACATACTGCGGTTCCACCTCATAGAAATAGCGTTGCAGCAAGGTGCTCGAATACTCGATCGCCAGCGACACACGCAGCGACAGCGGGCCGTCCATCAGGCGTTGTTCCTGGTAGGCGAATTCCGGTGCGAACAGCGCACCGCGCCAGTCGGCGCCGGAGCCGCCCAGCGAAATCACCCCGCGCACCGGCAGGTTGATGACGAACCGGGACTCGGTGCCGGGTGCTTCGAAGCTCATCTTCAGATTGGGGCCCAGTTCCAGCAGGTAGTCCAGATCGGGCATGCCTTCGCGAGCACCGGAGTCGCTGGAGTCGGTCGACAGTGCCCCGCCGCCACTCATCGACAGCTCGATGTTCGGCGTGAGCGCACGCCGCAGCCGCGAACCCTGCTCGTCGGAACGGAACACGCGGCCGTGATAGACGAAGTACGGCACCGGCAAGGCCAGTTGCTGATAGTGGTCCGAAGCCGGGTAGTCGGGTGTGGTCAAGGCGACGCCGGCTATGCCGGCTTCCCACTTGGGGCGTTGCGGATCGTCCGCCTGAATGTCCGGGATGTCCGAGGATTGCGCGTGGGCGGCCTCGACGAACACGAGGCCGGCCATGACACAGACCGCAAGGCGCGCACCCCAGGACAGGATTGGTGGTGCCGAGGTCCGGTCAGCCAGCCTGAAGCTCCTCTCGCAATATCTCGCGAAGCTTGTTCGCGGTAAGCGGGGCATCGCCTGTGCGTAGTGCCGCTCGGAGCGCTTCGTTGATTGCTGTTTGATATCCGATCCCTTGGGTCTCTGCCTGGGTGCGAAATGCTTCGATAACATCGTTATCAAGCATGATGGTAATGCGAGTCTTGCCTTTGGGCGGGACGACCGCCCCTCGCTTGGCGCGGCTGAAATCATATTCCTTGCGCATATTGGTACGTCTCCGATTCCGAGCGGCTGGCCTTGCGAGCGGAAATCAATCGCAGCTTATCGCCACGCGGTTGTATGAACGACAACGAGAATGCGCCCCAATGAATCCATTCCGAGCGTGATGAAGCGCCGCTCGGATTCGCTGTCCGGATCTTCTATCGTCAATGCCCTTTCATCGTAAAGCGCAATTTCCGCATCGGCGAAGTGGACCCGATGCTTCTTGTAGTGGCCCGAGCCTTGGCGGGATCGAATTCGACGATCATGCGATAAATATGCATATTAAATGCATATAGTCAACCTTGGCGCTAACGGCCAGAACGAAATCGGCCCGGTGCGCTGAATGCACCGGGCCGACAGTATGGCCTGGGAATCGTCGCGGACTTACAGCTTCTGCTGCTCCGCGATCCAGCGATCCACGCGCGTTTCCAGCATTTCCAGCGGCAAGGCACCGCCGCTCAGCACGGTGTCGTGGAAGCCGCGAATGTCGAACTTGTCGCCGAGCGCCGCTTCGGCCTTGCGGCGCAGCTCCTGAATCTTGAGCATGCCGATCTTGTAGGCCGTGGCCTGTCCCGGAATCACCAGATAGCGCTGGATCTCGGAGCGCACGGCGGTTTCGGAAATCGAGGTGTTGGTGTTGAAGTAGTCGACCGCCTGTTGCTCGGTCCAGCCCTTGGCGTGCAGGCCGGTGTCCACCACCAGCCGCACGGCGCGCCAGATCTCGCCGCTGAGCTGCCCGAATTCGGAGTAGGGATCGACGAAGGTGTTCGGCATCTCCTTGGCCAGCCACTCGGCATACAGGCCCCAGCCTTCCACGTAGGCGGTGAAGCTGATCTGGGTGCGGAACTGCGGCAGCGTGGTCAGCTCCTGCGCGATCGAGATCTGCATGTGATGGCCCGGAATGCCTTCGTGATAGGCGATGTCCTCCAGCTCGGTCTTCGGCATGGCGTTCATGTCCGACAGATGCGCGTAGTACACGCCGGGGCGCGAGCCGTCGGGCGTGCCCGGGAAGTAATGCTGGGCGGCGCCGTCCTGTTCGCGGAAGGCTTCCACACGCTTTACCACGAGGTCCGCCTTGGGCAGCGTGCCGAAGTAGTTGGGCAGTTCCTTCTTGATGTTCTCGATGGCGGCGGTGGCGTCGTCGAGATAGGCCTGACGGCCCTCGTCGGTATTCGGGTAGCGGAAGCGCGGATCGGTATCGAGAAACTTGAAGAAGGCTTCGAGATCGCCGTCGAAGCCGACGCGATCCTTCAGCGCGATCATCTCGCCGCGCAGGCGCTTGACCTCGCTCAAGCCGATCTGGTGAATCTCATCGGCCGTCAGCTCGGTGGTGGTGGTGCGCTTGAGCAGGTAGTTGTAATAGGCTTTGCCGTTGCTCTGCGTGGTGCCGATGCCGGCCGGATTGACCAGGGTCTTCGGCAGTTCACTGTCGATCCAGGCGATCAGTTCCTGGTAGGCCGGCAGGAATGCCTCCATCAGCGCCGCCTTCGATTCGGCCTTGAGTTCGCTGGCACGCTCTGCGGAGATTGCCTCGTTCTCGACCAGGGTGTCGATCTCGGACTGCATGTCGGCCCAGATCGAGGAATCCTCGCCGTCGGTGAACGGGGCGCCGCCGATCACCTTCTTCGACTGGTCGATCACGCCCTCGTAGGCGAAACGCGGCGGCCGGATGCCGGCGTCCGCCGCGATCTTGGCCCGGTCCAGCAGCTGCTCAAGTGCACGCGGCACCTCGCGAACGCGCGCGATGTAGGCCTCCATGTCGGATTCGTCATCGACCTTGTGGAAGCTGATCAGGAAGGTCGGCAGGAACGACTGCGCGCCGTTCATCTGCTCGAAGACGTAGCCGTTGTTGCGGAACGGCACGCCGGCCGCGGCGATGTCGTACTGATACTTCCACAGGTCGTAGGAGGTCTGAGCTTCCTCCGTCAGCTTCGCGTAGTCGAAGCTCGCCTGCATCTCCGCAACGCTCGCCTTGGTCCAGGCCAGCTGCTTGTCCTCGGCTTCGATCGAGAGATCGTCGAGCTTGTCGTACTGATCCTTGCGACCGAGGAAGGTCAGCGACATCGGGCTGAACTGCAGTGATTCCTCGTACTTCTCGTCGAACCAGGCATTGATGCGATCGGACTCGCTCATCGCCATTTCGGCGGCATCGCTTTCCGGGGCGTCGAGCGGCTTGGGCAGCGTCGCGCAGGCGCCCAACAGCAGGGCGAACAGGCAGGCCGAGACGGCGGGGCGCAGGGCAGAGCGCATTGGGGTCTCCTGAGAATGGGATATCAGAGCCTGATGATCGAAAACGGAGTTCGGTCGCAGGCCGGGTCAGGAATCGAGAATACAGGTCCGCTCGAATGGCGTCCTGAAATCCGCCAATCGACTCCTTCCGTCAGATGAACATCAGGGGATCCTGCCCGCAGGTGGGGCCGGATTCGGCCCGGATTCCGGTGAGTTTGCGGCGGACGATGCATCGGGGTGGCGTGCCTCCTGCCGCATCTGAAGCGGCGAGTCGGCTGGACGCTCGGTGAGCGATCAGTAGAATCGGGGAACGGAACGTCTGTTCGGGGGCATCTTCCACCGTCTTGGCAACCGGTCATATCCAGACCGCGTTGTGCGGCCCGACCCGTTCTGCATCATCGCAGTGCCATCTCGTGTCTGGGGCGGGCAGACAGCGGGACAGCGGGTGTACGGTCAGGGGCGATGCGATGGATCGGCTCGCCCTTGGCCGGCAGCTCGGGTCCGCCAGTGACACGCCCGCGCCAATTTCAGACGTGTGAACACAAACGATATTCGGGGGCGTAATGATTGGAATTCGGAAAGCATTTCCTTTGTTTGGCTTGGCGCTTTCGGCGTGTGCGACGTATGCGCCGGACAGCCTGCCCGAGGGCGCCGAGCTCATAGAACAAGACCCATCCATCGTGTTCGTCAGCGTTTGGGCCAGCATGCTGAAAGACGATACGACCCTGACGGTTGTCTTGAACGACACCAAGGTCGCAGAACTGGAGGAGGAGCAGGTCGTTGCGTTCGAACTGATTCCCCACCAGAGCAACAGCTTCGTGTTCAAAAGCAGCAATGGCGAGTCCCTGAACAGGACGGTTTCGCCCGGCGAGCCCGGCAGCCACCTCTACTGGGATGTCTACAATCCGCCGCTTGGAAGCGAGGTTGCCGAACTGAACTTGTCCAAGGTCCAGGCATCCGCCGTATTCGCGAAGTATCCGGAGGTGAAGCCGATCGTCGCGACGTCCGATATTTCTGCTTATCCGGATTCGCTCAAGACCGAGGCGAATGCCTGTCTGAGTGGCGACGAGGTCAGGCACTGCGAGCAGGTGCTCGCGAAGATTCCAGAACGCCTTCAGGCGCCATCACTGACGTCCAAACTGTTGGCCATGCAGGAATCGCAGGACCGGCGGAAGCAGGCGGTCGTAGCCATGGAAGCCTCGCTGCCGCCAGAGGTGCTGCGCGACAAATACATGGTTTCGCTGAGCACGTTTCTGAAGGAGCAGCGCTACCAGGAGGCGCTGGGGGTCTTCGCCAAGCTCGATGGCCTGAACGTGAACAAGGATCCCTCGCTGGACTTCTTCTATGGCGAAGCCTTGCTCAAGACCGGCCAGCCGCAGGCTGCGATGGAACGGCTGTATCGCTACATCGGCGAGCAGGGCAGCGGCGCCCGTCACTATTCGACGGCGCTCGATCTGGTCAATCAGGCCGAATCCGAACTGTAAAACATGACCACCTCGAACGAACGGAGAGCGCCGCGCGGCGCTCGGCCCCGTTACTGGTTCGCAGCCTTGGTGGTCTCGCTTGCCACCACATCGCTGTTCGCGCAGGAACCGACGTTCGGCGAGTTCGAAACCCAGCTGGATGGTGTGATCCGCAGCGCCTGCCATGGCTACATGGTGGACGCCCTGCCGGACATGCTTTCGGGTGCGCGCGACTGGCTCGACGAAAATTCACCGTTCTGCCAGACCGTGAGAACCCTGCCGGATGATGCGCCGCTGGCCGCCGTGGTCGAGGAATACCAGGTGCTGGACATGGACGCCGAAGCCGTCAGTGGCCTGCGTCGCTACGTCGGTCGCAATGACGACATTCATCTCCAATGTCAGGACTGGATGTGCGAGCACGTGCGCGTCGAGGTCCGTGAAGACGGTCATCCGATCAGTCTGGCGGACTATCAGAAAGTCGAGCGCTTCTGCGAGGAGCGCTACGAGTGCATCGAAAGCTGGTTCAAGACCTGGCCGCGAGCGCTGCCCACGAACACGGTGAGCCTGTCGCTGGATGCCCTGCTCGAAGCACGGGAGCCGCCGCTCAAGGACGCCGCGGCGCCCGCGTCCGGCATGTCCCTGGACGCGCTGATGGGCGGCGGCTCCGAGCCGACTTTGTCGCCGGCTCCGGCCGCCGCTCTGCCTGCCAGTGAAACGGACGTGGCCGCGAGCAAGGACGTCACGCTGGACAATGTCTTCGCCGCGCGTGACGAGATCGCACTGAAGGGCGCATTGGCGGTGATGGAACGGCAATACATGGAGGCCGACAAAGCCTGCGCCTGTTCCCTGGAAGGCACAGGCTGCTACTCCCTGCCGAATCAGTCCTTGCTGGACTTCGCATCCGAGGTCGAACGCGCGCGCAATCGCCTCTGTGTGGACTGGTACAACGAAGACATGGACAACATGATCGCCGGGGCGCCAGCCACGGTACAGGCGGCACAGGCGCGCACGCAGGCGCATGCCGGCATTCTGGCGGCCTTAGGCCAGCAGGACGAACGGATCGAAGTCGCGATCAACGACTGGGAGCGCGAGCAGCAGCGAGTGCTCGCCCAGCAGCAGCGTGAGCAGGAGTCGCGCAGCAATGCCGGCTGGCTGGCGGGGCTGGCGGCCGTCGCCAGCGGTTCCGTGCTGGCACAGCAGGGTCTGATCACTCCGGAGCAGGCTGCCAACGCAGCCGTCGACGTTGCGCGCAACGTCGAGAGCGGCGAGGGCGTTGTGAGCTCACTGGGCCGCGGCATGCAGCAGCAATTCCAGTCGTCGATGCCGTCGAGCAGCGGCGGTAGTGGCAGTGGCGGTGGCAATGACACTGGCGTGTTCGGGTTCAGCTGCTACGACCCACGGGCCTTCATCTGCGTCGACTACACGATCAACAGCCGCAGCAAGTTCGAAGCGTTCCGCGCGCAATGCGGCCAGGGCGGCAATCAGATCGTCTCGGGCGGCTGTGACCGGAGCGGACCGAGCTGCAGCATGCAGAGCGCCGTCGGCAAGCAGACCACCTTCAGTCCGATGTCCGAGCCGGACGACGTGAAACGGGCCTGTCTCGCCAACGGCGGGCAGTTCTCGCTCTTCGAATAACTGCGGGCTCGCCGGCTCGGCACCGCGCGGACGCGCCAGCCGATTCGTCGCCGGCCCTGGGTCCGGAGTACCGTTCGCCCACTTCAGTCAAACCGGCGCCTTTCAAGTGTCGGATCGAGCGTGGACATGGTGCAATCACAGTCGGGATCCGATTCGGCCGTCGTGTCGGACGATCAGCGAACGGTGCACGCCTTCATCGTGCTGGTGGCCCTGCTGCAGGGGCTTGCCCTGTATCTGGCGCAAACCGGCCTCGAACAGGGCTGGTGGCCGTTCCGGCATCTGAGTGGCTGCGTGCTTTGGTACACGCTGGTGCTGTCGGTGCCCACGGTGATGATTCTGAGCGTGCGCCGCCTCGACGATCATCGTTTCTGGACCCAGAGCCTGGGCCTCGCGGTGATTTATGCCGCGCTGGCAGCCTGGGCCGCCCGGAACGCGAGCGGCGCGCCGGGGCTCAACAGCGGCGCGGTGCTGGGACCGTTCGGATTCTCGATGGCGCTGGGTCTGTTTGTGGCCCTGCCGTACCTGCAGCTGCGCCTGATTCATGGGCGATGGCGTGCACCGTATCCGGAATTGTTCGAGCACGCCTGGCAGAACGGGCTGACGGCCCTGCTGGTGCTGCCGTTCGTGGGCCTGTGCTGGGCGGTGCTGTTGCTGTGGGGCCAGTTGTTCGCGCTGGTGAAGCTCGAATTCTTTCGCGAGCTGTTCCGCGAGGACGCCTTCATCTACCTTGCCACCGGCGCGATGGCCGGGCTCGGCGTGCTGGTGGCCCGAACCCAGCACCGGCCGCTGCAAATCCTGCGGCAGGTGGTGTTCGCGGTGTTCAAGGGCTTGCTGCCGCTGGTGGCCTTCATCGCCCTGCTGTTCGTGCTGAGCCTGCCGTTCACCGGACTGCAGCCGCTCTGGGAAACACGGTCGGCAGCGGCGCTGCTGATGGCCCTGGCTCTGGTGCTGGTCTGCTTCGCCAATGCCGTGTTCCAGGACGGGCTAGTGCAAGCCCCCTATCCAACCGCCTTGCGGCGGCTGGTCGAGGCCGGCCTGCTGACGCTGCCGGTCTACGCCTTGCTGGCCTTGTACGCGATCGCCCTGCGCGTGCATCAGTACGGCTGGACGATCGATCGCGTGTACGCGGCACTGCTCGGCGTGGTGGTTGCGGCACATGCCTTCAGCTACGCCTACGGCGCGCTGCGACGCAGCACACACTGGCTGCAAGCGCTGACCACGGTGAACCTGCGCCTGTCGTGGTTGGTGATGGTGTTGATCGTGCTGGTCAATACGCCCGTGCTCGATCCGTACCGCATCACCGTGCAAAGTCAGATCGGCCGCTTCACGGATGGCCGCACCGATATCGACGAACTCGATCTCGAAACCCTGCGTTTCGATGCCGGTCGTCGCGGCTACCAGGCCCTGCAACAGATGCGCGAGCATCCGGCGTTCGTCGCGTCACCGGTCAAACTGGCTGAGCTGGAGCGCGTCCTGCAGCGTGAGAATCGATGGTCCGGCACGGCGCTGACAGTCTCAGTTGAGGACCTCGGTCTTGAGGAGGTGCAGGCGCGCATCGTGTTGGCACCCGGCGCGCAGCCGCCCGATGTCCGCTGGTTGCAGGCGCTGGCGGACGGCGACGGGCAGGCCGGCGATTGTCTCGATGATTTCAGTGACTGCGTATTGCTGCGGCCCGATCTTGACGCCGATGGCACCGCCGAACATCTGCTGTGCAATCTGGAGGATCCGAACCGGGTGCGCTGCCGGCTATGGACCCTGGCCGAGGGTCGATGGCGCGGGGCAGGGTCGGTCAACCATTATGTGGGCGATGACGCCAAAGCCATCGAAGCCCTGCGGGACGGTGCTGTCGGAACCCATCCGCACCCTTGGCCCGACCTGATGATCGGCGGCGTGCGGGTTCCGGTCGTTGATGAATGCGCGCCGGCCCATACCCGCGACTGCGTGTCCGTGCCGTAGTCGCGGAACGCGGCGCCTACCACCAGACCCGGGCGTCCGCCGCGCTGTCGTGCAGATATTCCTGTGCCTGCGCGCCGTGCAGCAGTGCCAGCGTGGCGAGTACGCCGGCCTCGGTGCAGCTCGCCGCGCGCACGCTGATCGTGCGCGGACCGCCGAGCACGGCCTGGCCGGTGCGCGGATCCAGAACATGGGGATAGCGCACGCCGTCCTTGAGCAGGAAGCGGTGGGTGTCGCCGCTGGATGCGATGGCGCCGGCCGGGAGCCCGATGACGGGCGCGGGGCCTGGCTCGGGCGTTTCCACGCCCACCTGCCAGGCCGAGCCGTCGGCGCGTGCGCCGCTGACGGCGAGATCGCCGCCGCAATTGATCAGGACGGGCGCCTTGGTTTGTTGCACCACGAGACGCAGGGCACGGTCCACGGCGTATTCCTTGCCGATCCCGCCGAAGTCGATTTCCATGCCGGCCGGCATCGTCAGCACCGGCGGGTTCCAGTGAACGCGGTGCCAGCCCACCAGCGGCAGGACCTCCGCGATCTGCTCGGCCGTGGGCACGCGGTCGGAGCCATCGAAGCGCCAGACCCGACGCAGTACGCCGGAGCTGAGGTCGAAGCGTCCATCGCTGATCGCATGGAGCTGCTGGGCGTAGTCGAGGAAGCGCGCGGTCTCCTCGTCCACCGTCACCGGCCGGCCGCCGGCAGTGTTGATGCGGTGGACGATATTGTCGTCGCGATAGCGGCTCCAGTGCCGCTCGATCCGCCAGACTTCCCTTGCGACGATGCGCGTGAGCCGCCGCACCGCGTTCGCGGAGACGCCGTCCACCAGCACCTCGCAGGGCGCGGCCATCGCGGTGAAGCGCCCGGCATGGCCGCCGCCGGGCAGGGCGGCGACCGTGACCGAACGCGCCGCTACCACGTGAAGCGATACCCCATCGTCAGCATCACCGCCGACAACTCGGGCTGCAGGTCGAACTTCGACAGCCCGTCCGCAGCCTGAGTGGGTACGCCGCTGAGCTTGGGACTCTGCTGGTAGTACTCGAGGCGCAGGCTCCAGTTGCCGCGTCCGGGCACCGCGCTTCCGATCTTGATTCCGGCGGTCACGGCATCGAACTCGGCCAGTCGGGTGTCGGCGCTGGCTTCGCTCACCAGGGATTCCTCTCCGTCGTCGAGGGCCACATGATAGAAGTCCGCAGCGGTCTGCGAGTACCAGCGCAGGTGGGGTTCCAGATAATGCGCCGAGCCGAAGTACCAGCGGTAGCTCAGATCCACGGTGTGCGAATTGATGCCCCAGTCGTCAGTCATGTAGCGATACGAAATCTCGGTGACGTCGCGACCGAACACGAAGCGCTTGTAGCTCATGAACAGTGCGTTCTTGCTGCGGCTGTCCGGTCGCGCCTCGTAGACGTAACGCAGCGGCTCGCCGTCCGTGCCGACCACACTGAGTACCTTGTACGGATCGTTCTGGTAGCCGCTGGAGCGACTCAGCGAGTAGTTCATCTGGAACAGGCTTTTCGGGTCGATCACCTGGGTCCAGCCCAGCACCACATCGGTCACGGTCTTGGAGTCCGAGCTGCCGTCGCGCCAACCGTTCATGTCGTCGTCGTCCGAATCGCTCGCCGGCCGCATCACGGCCAGGGGGATCGGGATACCGCCGACTGGATCGATGCTGTCGGACTCGAAGTTCAGGCCTGCACTGAGTGTGGTGTTGTGCTGAAACAGGTCACGCGCGTAGCGCAGGTTCGCGCCCAGGGACACGAAGTCGTATTCGGTGCCGGCGTTGACGCCGAATCCCAGGGTGTCCATATCGCTCAGCGGGAACTGGTAGTCCACGACGCCCTGGAAGCGCGTATCGCGAAAGCGGTCGTCGAGCGGCGTTTCGTTCGGGTCCGCCGTATAGGGGCTGGGGCCCGCGAAGGTCTGCGGGGTCGAGGCCGGCGTCGCCCCGTTCGGGGATGCGCCGGTCAGGGTGTCCACGACCAGCTTGGCGGTGAAATAACGTTCCGCGCCGAGGTTCAGCGTGCCCTTGAGCACCGGTTCCACGGCCTGAACCCGGTTGTCGCTTTCAGCGTAGACCATCACTGCGGTGTCGATATCCCAGGTCTTGTCCTCGGCCTGCGCGGACGGCAGACCACCACCCAGCAGCGTCAGTGTCGCGGCCGCCAGTGCGCGCCGCTTTTCCTCGGGCGTCAGTTGCATCCGCAACCTCCGCCACCGAAGCCGCGTCCGCCGCTGCTGGCTTCCTTGCTGAAGTAGACGTGGTCGTCCAGGCCGGCTTGAACCGGGTCGGCGCTCGCCTGCATGTCGGGGCGGGCCAGCACGCTGCGCTCCCAGGGCTTGGCGCCGAGGTGGCTGCAAGCGCCGAGACTGAAGTTGCTCAGCAGGATGGCGGTGATCAATACGGGCTTTGTTCGAAGCATTCCTGGACTCTGGCGATGCTCACGTGGGGGCTGATCCCAGGAATCCCGCATCGTCCGTGCCGGCTGCGATTTAGGCTGAAGTGGTTTATTAACTTATTGAAAATAAAATTGTTTGTTCGTCTGCTGAGCGCTCTTTCGGCAAGCACAGCGAGGGCGAAAACGCGCAATCCCGCAAAGAATGCTGACAGACTTTGCAGTCTTCGGCGGGCAAGCGCCGCCGCTTCCTCCTTGCGTCCGAATCGTGGCGGGAAATGGCATTTCGGCATTCGAGGCCTGTGACAGACTCGGTCTCGGGGGAAAACACCAATTCGTCACATTCCAAACAGAGTCGAGACGAGCATGACAAGAACGCAGAAAATTCAAGCTTCGGGCTGGTTCAGCGGCGCAAGACGATCCTTGCTGTTACTGGCCTTCGCGCTGCTGTCGGCCTGTTCCGGCGGCGACAGTGAAGATGGCGAGTCCGATGGCTCCGGTACGCCACCCGCCTCGAGCATGCGCGACGTGCTGATCGTCGGCAACAACTGGGACGGCACCGCGGACATCCTGTCGGTGCCGGGCTACGAACGCCTCAAACGCGTCAACGTGGTGCCCGACCTCGACGAGCGCATGGGCGAAATCCTCGCCAACCCGGTGCGGCTGGTCTACTTCCTGGCGATCCGCCAGCTGATCGGCGAGGGCAATGACCAGCTTGTGGACGACATGTTCGCGTCCAAGGACGGCCGCACGCTGTACGTGTCGCGCCCCAGTCTGGCCGATGTCATCGCCCTGGATCTTGAGAGCGGCGACATTTTGTGGCGTACGCCTGTCGCAGGCCAGCGCTCCGATCATATGGCGGTCTCGCCGGACGGCACGCGGCTGGCGGTGTCGGCGTCCACAGCCAACGTGGTGCACTTCATCGATACCGCCACCGGGGAGATCGTGGGCGATGCGCAGTCCGGCGATTCGCCGCACGAAAGCAACTACTCGGCGGACGGGAGCAAGATCTTCCACGCGAGCATTGGTCTGGTCTATCTGCCCAATGATCTGCCGCTGCTGGACACCACCAAAGGCGAGCGCTACTTCGAGATCATCAACGCCAACACCCTGGAAGTGGAACGTCGCATCAACATGAGCGACAAGCTCGCCGAGGCCGGCTACCCGGACATGAGCGCGGCGGTGCGTCCAATGGCGATCAGCCCCGACGAGCGCATGCTCTACTTTCAGGTTTCGTTCTTCCATGGGTTCGTGGAATACGATCTGCTGGAAGACCGGGTGACGCGCGTCAAGGACATGCCGCTCAGCGAGGAGGCCCAAGGTCTCCGCCGCGACCAGTACATCCTCGATTCGGCCCATCACGGCATTGCGATGAGCGGAGACGGCAAGAAACTTTGCCTGGCCGGCACGATGTCGAACTACGCGGCGATCGTCGATCGCGAGACCTTCGAATACCGCATCCACGAGCTGGGCGCCCGCACCTACTGGGCCACCACCAGCACGGATGGTCGTTATTGCTATGTCTCGGTTGCCGGAGACGACAGCCTCTCGGTCATTTCCTACGAAACCGAGGAAGAAGTGGCGCGCGTTCCGGTGGGCGACCATCCGCAACGCGCACGCACCGCGCTCATCGACAAGACGCTGTTCCAGTAGGTAGTCGTCCTTCCATGAGAAGACTACGGATATGAGGCGTGAGCCGAATCGATAGGTGCTCCCTTCTCCCTCCGGGAGAAAGGTTGGGGATGAGGGCGCTCGGCGCCCATTTGTACGCCGAGACTGCCTGCGGCGGACGCCCTCACCCAAGCTCTCTCTCCGGGAGAGGGAGAAATCGTTCTTGGCAATACCCGCAATTATCAAGTGGGCGAACTGCTAGACCGCCGCCAGGTTCCAGAAACGGCACAATGCTCGCTAGATAATCTGTTCGAGCGAGGCAATGCTGGCGCGGTCGGGTTCGACGCGCCGCGCCTTTTGGGGTCAAGACCGGGTCTGGGCGGGGATGCGCATGAGCGGCAGTGCACAGGGGCGGGTGCGCCTGAGCTTCGGCGATACGCTGAAGATTCTGGCGCCGTACTTCTACGAAAATCTGTTCGAGCAGCTGCGCGCGATCTGGTTCATCGTGGCCTATCTGCTGCTGTTCCAGATTCTGGTGCTGGGCCTGCCGATCGTGCATGCGCTGATGATCGGCGTGGGCATCGGCATCGTCGCGCTGGGGCTGATGTTCTTCATGGAAGGCCTGCGCCTGGGCCTGATGCCGCTCGGCGAAACCATCGGCGCGGTGCTGCCGCGCAATTCCTCGCTGATCGTGATTCTCGGCTTTGCCTTCCTGCTCGGTCTGGGCGCGACCTTCGCCGAGCCGGCCATCGCGGTGCTGCGCAGTGCTGGTGCCGGCGTGCAGCCCGATCAGGCGCCCTTGCTCTACAGCCTGCTCAATGACTTCGCCAGCCAGCTCGTCGCCGTGGTCGGTATCGGCGTCGGCGTGGCGGTGCTGCTCGGCATCCTGCGTTTCTTCCTCGGCTGGTCGCTCAAGACCCTGGTGCTGCCGCTGGTCGCGTTGATGTGCGCGCTGACGGTCTACGCGCACTACAGCGATGTGCTGCAACCGGTGCTGGGCCTGGCCTGGGACTGTGGGGCCGTCACCACCGGACCGGTCACGGTGCCGCTGGTGCTGGCGCTCGGCATCGGCGTGTGTCGCATCGTCGGCGACGGCGACAGTGGCAACGCCGGTTTCGGCATCGTCACGCTGGCCTCGCTGTTTCCGGTGCTGGCAGTACTGTTGCTCGGCATGTGGCACGTGCAGCAGGACGACTACTACGGCCGGCCGAATTACACCGGCACGGTCGAAGTCGCGGCGGCGCCAGCGGCCGAAGCGACGGCTCGTGGCTCGGCGACCGAACCCACCGGCTTCAGCAGGGACGAATTCCAGAAGTTCCTCAAGAACGGCGTGCCGCCGAGCGACTACCGGTTCCGCTTCGAAGGTGGGGAATCGATGCTGGTGGACGGACGGATCGTGCTCGATGACGCCACACTGGTGCTGGAGAAACGGCAACTGCTGCAGGCCAATGTGGTCTCGCGCGCGACCTGGGACCCCAGCGTGGATTTCGCGCGGGAACTGCATCAGGGTTCGATCGCCGCGCTGCGCGCCATCGTGCCGCTGTGCATCTTCCTGCTGATCACGCTGCGTCTGGTGTTGCCGGAGCGCCTGCGCAATCGTGACGAGATCTTCATCGGCATCGCCTTTTCGCTGATCGGCATGAGCCTGTTCATGCTGGGGATCACGCTGGGCCTGACGCCGCTCGGTACCCAGCTGGGCAGCAATGTGCCGCTGAGCTTCGCCACCCTCACGCCCTGGGGCGCCGAGGGCTTGCGCGAACCGCTGTTCGAGTCCGAGGTGGCCGGCAAGATCATCGCCGCGATCTTCGGCTTCTTCCTCGGTTACGGCGCTACCCTGGCGGAACCGGCGCTCAACGCCCTCGGCGGTACGGTGGAGAAGATCACCGTCGGTGCGTTCAAGAAATCCTTGCTGATGCAGGCCGTGGCGCTGGGCGTGGGCGCCGGCATCGCCGTGGGCGTGATCAAGATCGCCTTCAACATCCCGCTGGAATACCTGCTGATTCCGCCGTATCTGCTGCTGTTGGCGCTCACGGCGATTTCCAGCGAGGAGTTCGTCAATTTCGGCTGGGACAGCGCGGGCGTGACCACCGGGCCGATCACCGTGCCGCTGGTGCTGGCGATGGGTCTGGGCATCGGCGCCAATGTGCCGGGTGTGATCGATGGATTCGGCGTACTCGCCCTGGCCTCGGTCGGGCCGATCATTACCGTGCTGACGGTGGGCCTGATTGTGTCGCGTGCGCGCCGCAGCGAGCAGCGTCTGTCCGGGCTCGCGCCGGGGAATGCGCCATGAGCACGCATTTCCAGGTCCTGCACAAGGTTTCCGTGGTGGCGGCGATTCTGCCGCCGGCCAGTGCGAAGCCGGTGATCGAGCGTCTGTTCGCCTCCGGCGAGCGCAATGCCTTCGTCACCAATGCGCGCGGCACGCTGATCCGTGACCAATGGATGCAGCGCTTCCTGCCGCTGATCAGTCCCGAAAAGGAAATCCTGCGCTTTCTGGTGCCGGATGCGCAGGTGGACGGGGTGATCCGGGACATTGCGGACGCCGGTGGCCTGCGCTATCCCGGCTCGGGCGCGGTGTACTCCGTCCCTTGCGACGATCTCTATCACACCCCGGATTTTCCGATCTGGGCCGGATTGGACACCGACGAGCCGGGTACCGACGCGACGCTTTCCCTGCGCGAGAACCTGTCCGCGATCTCCTGCATCCTGCAGCCCGAACAGACCGAGGCGGTATCGCGCGCCGCGGTGCAGGCCGGCGCGCACGGACCGGTGATTTTCTACTGCGAGGGACGCGGCCTTCGGGACCGGCTGGGCTGGCTGCGCATCACCAAGAAGCGCACCAAGGAAGTGGTGACCCTGATCGTGGACAACGCGGATGCGGACGCCATCGTCGAGGCGATCCGCATCGCCGGGCGGCTGGACATGCCGGGACGCGGCTATCTGTATCGAATGCCGGTGCAGAAAGGCATCGTCAACCTCGCCAGCCGTATCGGCAGCCGCAACTACGCGGCGGACATGCAGCAGGTCATTTCCGCGATCGACGGCCTGATGGGCCACACCGACTGGCGGCGGCGCAACATCGTGCGCCTCGGCAGCGGCGGCCGCGCCGCCGGGCTTGGTCTGGAAGGCGAGGACACGGCGGAGGCCGCCGAGGCGCACACCCGGCTCACCTTCATCGCCGGCGAGGCACACACGCAGATGTTGCTGGATACGGCGCTGTCCGCAGGGGCGGTCGGCGCCAACATCATGTCCGCGCGTTTCGTCGAAGCCGAATCGAAAGTGACGATGGGGCGCCGGCTCAATCGCGAACGCAGCTGGGTGCAGACCGTGATGCCGAGCGAGCAGGCCGGTGAGATTCTCAAGGTGGTGATGCGCAAGGCCGAAGCCGAAGGGATTTCGGAAGCCTGCCTGTTCGCGCAACCGGTCACGCGCGTGCTGACCTACCGGGCGCAGGCGGCCCGTAGCGCCGCGCCCGGCAGGACCTATCGGGGCATTCCGGTTTCGCATGAACGCTGAAGTCGGCCGCGCCGTAACGGCGCCGGCGGATGCGATGTCACCACGCTGACATCGGCCGTCCAAACAATATCTCTCTGGTCCGCTTGCGGTTCGCGATCGCATCCACCTTCGGCGGCCATGGTTTTTGGAGACCCCATGCCAATGCGTCAGTTTGTTGCCTTTGTGCTCCTCGCCGGTGTCGCAAGCCCCGGATTCGCCCTGAACATCCTGTTGACCAATGACGATGGTCTCACCAGCAACGTCATTGCCCTGCACGATGCCCTGGTCGAGGCCGGTCACGATGTCGTCGTGTCCTTGCCGTGTACTGGCCAGAGCGGCATGGGCGCCGCCGCCAAGTTCTTCACGCCGCTGACGCCCTTGACGCAGCCGTGCCTCAACAACGCGGCGCTGCCGGACGATCCGGGCGCCGGCCCCGTCACCAAGAGCGGACTGGGTTCGGGGGACTATTACTACGTGAACGGCACGCCGATCATGGCCGCGCTCTACGGTCTGGACGTTCCCGGCTTGGAGCGTTGGGGCGGTGCCCCCGATCTGGTGCTGTCCGGACCCAACGAGGGCCAGAACGTCGGTGGCATCGTCAACAGCTCCGGCACGGTCAGCAATGCACAGATTGCGCTCGCGCGCGGCCTTGCCGCGATCGCCCTGAGCGCAGACGCGAATACCGCCGGGCAGACCGCTGAGGACGGCAACATCGCGGCCAATCCGCTCTCGGCGGAAGTGGCCACGCTGTCGCTTGAACTGGTCGACGATCTCATCGGGACGGCCGGCGATCGCCCGCTGCTGCCGGCCGGCGTGGCCTTGAACGTCAACTTTCCGAAATTCGCGGCTGGTGGGTCGGAGGCGCTGAGCTGGGCCTTTGCGCGTCACGGCAGCTACAACCTCTACACGCTCAGGTTCGTAACCGACCTGGGCAATGATCCGGTCGCCCAATCCTATGGTCTGGGGGACTATCACTATCCCGGCATGACGATCGAGCCGCCCGCGGCAGAAGCCACCGCCGGGCAACAGGAAGACGAATCCCTGGTGTCGCAGACCCGAATTTCGGTCACGGCGATGCAGCTCGGTTTCGAGCAGAGCCCGGCCGGGCAGCAGTGGCTGCGCTTGCATCTGCGCGATACCTTTGGCCAGTGACGGTGACTTCGATGAAACTCGTGCGAGGAATCACACTGTTCGCGGCGGCCGCCGCGCTGTCCGCTTGCGGGGGCAATGGCTACAAGAAGGACTCGACGGTCGTGGACCCGGCGTTCGACGAGATCGGCAGCGGCGCGTTCATTGTCAGCGCAGGTGATGCCGAGGCGCCGAGCGTCGGCAAGTACTACGCGGCTGATGACGGCGCCGCGCTGTTGGTCTTGCAGGACGCCAGCGAAAGCGCCACACAGCTGTTCCGACGCATTTCCGGCGGCGACTGGATCGCCGTTCCGGCCATGGGCGGGGAATCGGCCGTGCCGCTGCTGATCGGAAGCCCGGTGCCGGCCGAATCGCTCGACATGGCCTCCCTGATTGGCAGCTACGTCACCCAGGTCGGCACGGACCTGGTCGCCACATTCTCGATTGAGCCGGACGGACACTTGCGCGCGGGCAAGTCCGCCTGCCAGCTCACCGGACAGCTGGAGTCCGGCAGCCTGCCGAACACTCTGGCAATCACGCTCAGTGCACAGGACTGCGCGGACATGCCGTCCAGCAGTACCGGTGTGCTGATCGCCGACCAGGACTACGACCCGGCCGTATTTCGCATGTTGTCCGACGACGGTCAGGTCATCGCCGACCTCTGGGTCTACGCCGAAGCACCGTAGCGCGCCGCATCCGCGTCTATTCCTTCGGCGCAGCGGCGTTCAGGAGATCATGCCTGTCGCCGGTTTCGCGACGACGGTCTTCGGCGATCTGCGCATCGATATCGTCGCGTGCATGCGTGGATTCGATCACCGTGTCCTTGTCGTTCGGGGTCGCCTGTTGCGCAGGCCGTGCACGCTGCGCAGCCGCCTCGCTGGGCGCGGCTGTGTCGGCAAGGCCCTGTCCCGTCACTTGGACGCGATAGATCGGCTCCGGCATGTCGATTCCGGCGGTACTCAGGCGCGATGTCACCCGGCGGATCGCGGCCGACTGCGCGCGCGGCAGGCTGGTTCTGGACTGATCGATCCAGCCGAAGAAGTGCACGCCGATATTGGAATCGCCGGGCGGCTCCAGCATCGCCCAGGGTGCCGGTTCCGCAAGCACGCCCGGGACGCTGGCCAGTGCCTCCACACCGAGGGACTGGGCGCCGACCAGATCCTCGTTGCCGCCCACGCCCACGATGAAATCGAAGCGCCGTAGCGGATTGCGGGTGTAGTTCGTCATCGGGCTCTTGAACACCAGCGCATTCGGCAGACGCACGTGGTTGCCGTCCAAGGTCATCAAGATCGTGGCGCGCGAAGTCAGGCGAATCACCTTGCCCTCGAAGCCTTCCACCGAAATCAGATCATTCGCCGAGAACGGCTGGCGCATCGACAGCAGTATTCCGGCCAGATAGTTCTCCACCACGTCCTTGAACGCGAAACCCAGGGCCAGACCGACCACTCCGGCCGTGCCCAGAACCGCGCCGACCAGCGCCGTTGCGTTGAGCACGTCCAGCGCCACCAGCACACCGGCCAGCAGCACCGCCGTCTGTACCACCTGGCTGGCAAGGTCGCGCATCAGCGGATTGCGCAGCTGCGCGTAGGGCCACCTGGCATTGCCGATCCAGCGCGCCAGCCACCAGAACAGCAGGATCACCACCGCTGCGATGCCCAGCAACGGCAGCTTCACCATCAGTTCGGCAATGCGGCTCGACATGCGCGTTCCGGCTTCGTGCAGCACGGTGTCCGTCGCGGCGCCGGCGGGTATCGTGGACGCGAGCAGTGGCAGACAGAGAACAAGCTTGTTGGTCATGGCCGGAAGTCTGATGTCGGTGGGCCAGTCTGCCATTGCCTATCCGCACGCCCGCTGATTGCTTGGTGGATTGCTCTCCTCGTCCAATAGTTCGCCGGTCTCGCCAGATTGCGACGCGGCTCGCCGAATCTCCGAATCGTGAGAATCGTAACTTATTGATTGTTAAAGAATCAATTGATGGCATTGCGCGTGCTTTACCACTATGGTTGTGACCATTCATCGACTAGGAGACTTCATGAGATACCGCGCCACCGCTCTGATCCTGCTCGCTGCACTGATGCTCAACGGCTGCGTGTTGCACATCGGCCGGGACGGCGATCACGATGACGATCAGTACGACAGAGTCCACGCTCAGGAAACCCGCAATCGCGAGGCGATCAGCCGTCTTGCGCTGGGCTCGTCCCTGGATCAGGTCCGCAGCCAGTTCGGCGATCCGGATTTCACCGAAGCCTCCCTGGTCGACGGCCACGAAATCCGCGTTCTGCGGTACCGCACCCACCGCACGCACTCGGATGGCGACACCACCCGGGACGAAACCACGCCGCTGGTATTCGAGGACGGCAAGCTGGTGGGAATCGGCGAACGGGCCGCGGCGGAGGCGATGCGGGCCGGTGGCTAGCAGACTCTAGCCGACATAGGTGCGACCGCATTGGCGCATCGCCGCATCGTGCTGTGCGCTCCGGCTTGTTCGCCCCTCCCGATCACCGAGCCTGGAGTTCGTTGACTAGTGATTTTTGTATTCCGACTCTTGTATTCTGATTCTCATGGTTGATGCGGCGCGTGGCCCGCGTCGGTGTTTCGGGGCAAGGTTCCCCTGGGGGATTCGTGGCAAAGCTGATTCCTGCACGCCGGTCATGCCTGGGGCGCATGACCTCGGGCGAACGCCGTTTGTCTGAGCGTCTCGAGCAAAAGCTCGAAGATGACTATCTGTGCTGGTACGACGTACCGCTGGGGCCGCAGCAGCGGCAACCGGACTTCGTCGTCTTCCACCCGGCGCGTGGCTTTGTCGTGCTGGAAGTGAAGGACTGGAAGCTGGACAGCATTCGGTCGATCGATCGTGCGTCGGTTGAGCTTTTGACTGAGCTTGGCATCAAGCGGGTCAGCAACCCCATGAGTCAGGCGCGTGTCTACGCCCTGGAAGTCGTGGTTGCCCTGGAGCGCGACCCGGCATTGCGCAATCCGGCAAATACGCCGCATGCGGGCCGACTGATCATGCCGTACGGATTCGGTGTGGTGCTGTCCAGCATCACGCGCAAGCAATTCGAGGCGACGGACCTCGGACAGGTGCTCGAGCCGCACAAGGTCATTTGCCAGGACGAGATGACGGATTCCGTCGATGCCGAGGATTTCCAGTCGCGCATCTGGGGCATGTTCTCGCACGTGTTCGCTTGCAAGCTGAGCCTTCCGCAAATCGAGCGCGTGCGTTGGCACCTGTTCCCGGAGTTGCGAGTGAGTAGCGGGCAGGGGCAGTTCGGTCTGTTCGATGGGCCGGGACACAAGACGCTCGAAATTCCCGATCTCATCAAGGTCATGGACATACAGCAGGAGATGCTGGCGCGCTCCCTAGGAGACGGGCATCGCGTGATTCATGGCGTGGCCGGCTCCGGGAAAACCATGATTCTCGGCTATCGCTGCCTGTACCTGGCCCGCGCGCTCCGCAAACCGATTCTGGTGCTTTGCTTCAACGTCACCTTGGCCGCCCGGTTGCGTGAGCTGTTGGCGGAACAGGGAGCCGCCGAGCAGGTTTCGGTATGCAGCTTTCATGAGTGGTGCCGCGACATGTTGCGGACCTACCACGTGGACATCCCACGCAACAGCGGTGGCTATGCAGCCTACACCGCTGCCTTGGTGGCGCGGACCATCGCCAGTGTCGAGCGCGGCCAGATTCCGCGTGGGCAGTATGGCGCCGTGATGATCGACGAAGGCCACGACTTCGAGCCGGAATGGTTCCAGCTGGTCGTGCAGATGGTGGACCCGGACAGCAACGCGGTACTGGTGCTCTACGATGATGCGCAGTCGATCTACAAGCAGCAGAAGCAAAGGAAGTTCAGCTTTGCCAGCGTCGGCATCCAGGCGCAGGGGCGGACCACCATCCTCAAGCTCAACTATCGAAATACCTCGGAGATCCTGTCCGTCGCCAAGGCGTTTGCCGATGAATTGCTCAATCCGCAGGAATCGGACGATGACGGCGCCCCGATCGTTGCGCCTGAAAGCGCCGGGCGGCGCGGTCCGCTGCCGGAACTCGTACAGTGCAAGGACGATTGGGCGGAAGCCCGATTTATTGTCGAAAGAATCCGTGACGAAGTCGCGCAAGGTCGCGCCCTATCCGACATCGCGGTGCTGGTGCAGCACATGTCCGGTCATCGGCCTTTGATCACGCGGCTTGAGGAATGCGGCATTCCCTACCTCTGCGCCGACAGTCAGAGCCGCAAGCGCGCGGTGTTCGAGGGCGCGCCCAGCGTCAAGATTGTTACCGTGTACAGCAGCAAGGGACTGGAATTCGGTGCCACCTTCATTCCGCGCCTGGATGCCTACGGCGTTACGGACGACAAGATCGATGCCGATGCCAGACTGCTATACGTCGGGATGACGCGCGCCACACAGCGCTTGGTGATGCTGCATCAGGCCGAGGGGGGAATGGTGGGCCGCGTTCGGGAGTCGATCAAAGGCGTAAGCGACGCCTTGGCCGCCTAGCCGGCGGTCGGGGAATCACGGGCGGTCGATGTTTGTAGGAGGCGATCAAGCCGAAAGCCCTGCCGCTCAGCGTCGGTAGCACAGAATGTCACCGTTGAAATCCGGTGACGAACCCGCCGTCCGCACAGGTTTGCTCTGTGTCAGGCCGTAACCCAGGGCCTGCATGTTTCGCGTGAAGTGGGGCTGCAAACCCCGGCCAGGGTCCACGACCACGACTTCGCACCGTGGCTGCGCATGCTGTTCCACGAAGTTCGAGAGCACGTCGATCTGCTCAACGGCGTACAGCACGTCGCTGCCGATGATCAGATCGTAGCGGTCGAGGCTGGACGGCGCATCGGCCCAACCGGTGCGGACGAAGGGAATCGCTCGCCCGTTGTTGAGGCGCACGTTCTCCGCCAAAAAATGGCCGGCTTCCGGGTGAAAGTCCGTCGCGGTGATGTCCGCGTTGCGACTGTTCAACATCAGGCTCGCCAGACCGATCCCGCAGCCCACTTCGAGGATGCGTTTGTCGCTGCACTCGAAATCGCTCATGAACTGCGCCAGCACGCGGCCCGAATCCCAGAGCACACCGAACAACGGCCAGCTCGACAGCGGCATGCCGAAGGCTTCGGCGGTCTGTTCGGCATCATCCGAGAATTGTTGGAGATCACGCAGCGAGCGCACGTGAATGTCCACGTGATCGAACTCGATGGTCTGGTAGTTCAGGCGAACGCTAGGCATGGATTTTCTTGTTGTCGACGGCGGGCAGCGCGAGGGCGCGGCCGCAACCGTGCGTATGGGGGCGCCGAGTATGGCGGAGTCGGCGTCTTTGTGATCCGGGGCTGGCGGCCTCATGCCCTGAGTCCGGCATGTGCTTGTGTGGGGTGCCGGCGGCGTGAGCGCTGGTCTGCTGCTGTACACGAGCTTGAGCGGCCGCCTCGTTTCCGGAGGCGCCGCCGCATGGATTCCGGATCAGCCCTGCGGCCTGTCCGGAACGACGCGGCGGGGCGCCGAGCTTGGATGTGTCGTACGGGCGTGAACTCGGCGCAGCCAGAATGTCAGAGTCGCTGGCGCACAGCAGGAACCCGGAATCCAAGCAGCCTCACCGGATACCGCTGGAGGCCCCGGACCACACCGTCGGTGGCTTATTGTTCCAGCGCAAAATTCAGCGCCGCACACACCGCCGTCACCTGCGCGGCGATGCACTGCTCGGGCGTTGCCTGCGGGCTGTCGGGATAAACCTCGGTGGTAGTTCGGTAGCGCGCGTCGGTGATACCCGCGCACAGCCCCAGTTGCCGCAGCGCATAGCGGATCACACCGCGAGCGACCACCGATGAACCGATGATCTCGCCCTGTGCATCCGCCGGGGCGATGTGTGTGACCTTCTGCACGGCGGCGATGATCGCGTCCTGGAATTCCGGCTGAGGCGACTCGGTGTCGTCCACCAGATAGAAGCCGTCGGGAATTTCGCCGGGTTCGTGGGGCTTGCCGTCGCGCGCCGCCAGCGCGGGGCGGAATTCGGATTCGTCCGTGTCCGTGGTTTCGTGCAGATCGATGTGCACCAGTATCCGGTCTCTTATCGGCGCGATCAGTTTCATCAACGCCGCGGACTCCTGCGCCGGACTGCCGTCGAAGAACGAACGGTTCGGATCGATGGCCTGCGGGTTCCATCGTTGGATCACCTCGTACGCCCAGGGGCTCACGCAGGGCGCCACGATGAGGTTGATGCGGCCTTCATATGCCTGCGCATGGCGTTCGACGAACCGCAAGGCCCCTTGAACCCCGCTGGTTTCGTAACCATGCACGCCGCCGGTCACCAAGGCCGTGGGCAAGTCGTCTCGCGGCGCGGCGTGTCTGAGCGCGAACAGCGGATAGCGTACGGGGTCTTCGCTCAGCTGGCCGTACTGAACCACTTCATAGCGGGCGCGCAGGGCTTCGATCGCGCTCAAAACCTCCCCGGTGTAACTGCGCTTGCGGGTTTGTCGCGCGTACCATTCGGCTAGCTCCGCTTCGCCCCAGGGGCGTCCGGGCGTTCCGATCGGATAGGGAGGGGGCATGGTCATATCGTCACTCGGACAAAGGCGGTACGAGGAAGGATTGGCACTGTATCTCAGAAAGTCCCTCAGGCTGGCGTGCGCTGCCGAAAGCGGTCGGAGCAGAGCGCGCCTGCCGTTGGTTCATGCGCCGGACTTCAGTGTCCACAGAGCGCCGACGCGCTTTCGGTAGTCCTCGTAGTGCGCGCCCCATTGCCGAACCAGGTCGCGCTCCTCGAAGTAGATGCCGATGAGCATGTAGATGCTCAGGCCCGCCGACAGCATCAGCCGGCTAGCGTCCATGTACGCCGGAAACCAGATTCCGATCAGAATGCCGAGCATGATCGGGTGACGGCTGTAGCGATACATCCAATGTTCCTCGAACGCGAGGTCCGGGCAGTTTTGGTTGCGGCTTGCGTACCAGGCCTGGCGCAGGCCGAACAGGTCGAAATGGTTGATCGCGAAGCTCGCCGCCAGCAGGTAGATCCAACCGAAGGCGAACACGGACCACATCAGCCAGGCCAAAGCGCCAGAGGTCTGCCAGATGATTCCGCCCAAAGGTTGCCACAGCAACACCAGCAGCACGGTCGCCATGCCCGACGCCAAGACATAGCAGGCTCGGTTCAAGGATGGATGAACGTGGCGCGCGCTCCATGCCTTGTAGCCGGGTCTAGCCATGGCGGAGTGTTGCAGCGCGAAGCCAAGGAGTAAGCCGAGGTTGACGAAGATCGCGCCAGCGCGACCGGAAACCAAGCGCACTTGGCCCAATTCCATGATGCCGGCCATCGCCAGAATCAGGACGAAGAGCCCCGTCACGCCGACCGCGTAGGCAAAGATCGCGAACAGCAGTATGCCCGTACGGCTGGCCGCTCTGCCTTGTTGCGGTTCGTACTCCGGATTATTGGTCATTGCGTGAATCGCCTATTCCCTGGGGTGCAGCTGATGGTGCCAGTAATCGTGCCCCGGCGGACGGGCCAAGGCTCCGCACACGGTTGTTGCCCGACCAGAGAAGCTACACCCGTGTTCCGCTTCGCCGGACGAACAGGCCGCGATGTGCGTTAACGTGAATCTCGCGCAGCGAGTCCGCTGCCCCTCGCCCACGACGTGGGAGAGAGGGGAGGACCGCCCGCGGAGCGGGTGGTGGGGAGAGGGCGGCCTGCCTAGCCCAGGATTCATTTTCCGGGGTGCCTCCGCCGGCATGGCCGTTAACGTGAATCGCGCGCGGCGTGATGCCGATCCACCCTCGCCCGCTCGCGAATGCGGGCGGTGGATGAGGGGAACGGCTGTGCTGCAGGCGATTCACTCGTCGAGTGCTGGGCTCAACCGACGGCTCGTCAGCTGCTGCTGCCGGGCCTGCACCGCTAGAAGCCACCCCGAGCCATCATTGGCATCAGTAGTGCAATGATGGCGATGGCGCCGAGTTGCACGTGCACCAGCTTGCGTGTGCCGCGCCAAGCCGCCGTATCCGGCAGGGTGCCGGCCGCTGCCGCCTTGTTCCAGCGAATGAAGCGCAGCGTCGGAACGATCGATAGCAACGCCGCGAGGACGAACAGCGTCAGCGTGCCATGGAAGGCGCCGGTGTGCAGGTAGTAGTCCATGCCCTTGCCGCCATGCGCGAGCGGCATGCGGGCAAAGCCGGTGAGCAGTACCGCGCCAGCGGCCGCGCCATAGATGCGATCCACGCGCGTGACGGTCTTCACGGCTTCTGCAGTAGGCATCAGCTTCAGCAGAAAAAGCTGCGAAACAGCGGCGCCAGCCATGAACATGAAGGCGAGATAGTGCAGCCAGGCAAGGACAATCGCGGCGGTCATGGCGGGGCTTCTCCCTGAGGCTGTGACCTGATGGGCATGGTGAGCACGCATCATATCGTCTTGTGGTTGGACTCGAGCGGTGGCGCCGACTGTGGAGTTCGGACGCGGTTGCCGATACCCGTTGCGCTACAGCCAAGCAGCCTTGATTGGCACCGAAAGCCGATCTGGGTCTATCGCCGGTCGCCCAGGTGTCACCGGAGCGTCCGACGCGGCGTGCTAGCATCCGCCACGGCTTGCTATACGCAGACCTCATGTGCCCCAGCATTCACGGCGCGCATCGTCTCAAGCCCACTGGCGCCGCGTCACCAGCCGCTTCGTGCTCGGTCGCTCCCCCCGTTCACGTTTCGGTAGAAAGGCATGCAACAGCTCACACCCGCAGGACAGAACATCGTCAACGACTTGTCATTCCGCTATGGCCTGAGTCAAGACGCCGTCGTGCACATGATGATCGCCGTCAACAACGGCGCCGGCTCCATGGCGCAGTTCTACTGCCCCGAGCTTGGAGGCGGCGGGCAGTGGATGCGCGGCGGCATGACCATGGTGGGCGATATGTTCAATCACGGCCTCAAGGCCACGGTGGACAATCTCTGTAACGAGCTATCCAACGCGCTCGCCAACAACCAGATCTTCGCGCCGGCCCCGGTCGGCAGCCGCCACAGCAGCCAATGGTGGCCGGGAGACCTCGGCAGCCCGTTCAGCAGCGGCGCGCAGAACAATATTCGCTACGCCGTCTTCCCCAACCGGCTTGCTGTGGAACTCAACGGCCAGGTCACGGTGTACGACACGCTCAACCACAGCATCGGGGGCGTCAGCCAGCAGCAGGGTGGGGACACCTCCCTGAACTTCAGCAGTCAGTTCGGGACGGTGTCCGTCGGCAGCCTGCCGATCGTCTCCGGTGCCGGACTGCCGCCCGCAGCTCAGACCCACTTCGCCGTGCCGTCCCCCATCAACACCCAGCCGCCCCAGAACCCGGAGCCCTACGCCGCGTCGCCGGCACAGAGCGCCACTCCGCTACCGTCCTCAACGGACGACATGATCGTCCTCATCGAAAAACTCGCACGCCTGCGGGATGCCGGCGCGCTTACGGACGACGAGTTCAACGCCAAGAAGGGCGAGTTGCTGAGTCGCATCTGATTGGCTGCGGGGTTCGTTGTTGTTTCTCGTCATTTTGTTGGCGGAGCGCGCATTGCTTCGAAATCGCGATCTATCCCCCGATTGCGCTGCCGCTTGAAATGCGGGTCGGCGAGCTTGCCGGAGCCTGTTCGCGGCGCATCGATGTCAGCGCCGACTTGTCTATCAGGTTCTTGAGAAAGAGAACGTGGTCAAGGTGTGCGACGGTGGACGCACTACCAGTGATTGTGATGTTGTCGCTCCACTATTCCCTGCTGCGGCTGGCTTGCGATGCCGGCGGCCACGTCCTTGGTATTCTTACCAAAGTCTGTCGTTGAGCATTCTCATGGACGATTCCATGGTCACCAGCAAAGGCCAGGTCACCATTCCCAAGGCGGTTCGCCAGAAGCTCGGCATGCGTGCAGGCAGCAAGGTGCAGTTTCGTGTCGTGGGTGATCATGCGGAATTGACCATGGTCCACGCGCCCACGGACGTCCCGACCAGCGGCTTCGGCATGCTCAAGAGCGCGCGCAAAAGGGTGCCGGCGGATTTCGATGCTGCGAGCCTTTTGAAGCCGAAGCGAACTCGTGCGCAGCTTCCGCGAAATCGCTAGTTCTCGGCCTCCATGATCGACCTATAATCAGTTCGAATACGGGTCACACAGGAGCGTGCCGTGAAGCTTGCCACCCAAATCCGCCCCATCAGCTACCTGAAGGCGCATGCCTCGGAAATCGTGCGTAACTTGGCTCAGCACGGTCCGGCGATGGTGATTACCCAGAACGGCGAGGCCAAGGCGGTTCTTCAGGACGTTCACAGCTACGAACAAACGCAGGAGACCTTGGCGCTGCTCAAGGTCCTGGCCTTGGGTCAGCAGGAACTTGCCGAAGGCAAGACAGTGCCGCTCGCGGAGGGGATCGCCCGCATCAAGGCCCGGAGGCGGCCGGCTGGCGGGTGAAGTTCAACGTCGTACTAACCGCGGGTGCTGAACTGGATCTAAGCGACATTCACGAATTTGTCGGCCGCCAGGATGGCTGGCCTCGCGCCGACCAACTGCTGGACGCCATTCAGGGCGTGTTGGAGAAGCTCGGTGACTTCCCGGAGCGGGGCGAGTATCCGCCGGAACTGACGGTGTTGGGGATCAAACAATTCCGGCAGGTCCATCACAAACCCTATCGGGTCATTTACCAAGTGAGCCAAGACTCGGTCGCGGTGTTGCTGGTCGCTGATGGTCGTAGAGATATGCAGGCGCTGTTGCAACGGCGGCTGTTGTTTCCCGGACCAATCGGATTTTCCGGAGAGCCGAAATGACTTGCTTGTGTTGCAAGGAAGATTGATTCGGGCGTTTCAGGGTCGGACGGGTTTGGCGAAGCGCCAAGGCGCTGATTGCGGCCGCGACGGCAGCCGGCCTGAACGTCTCTTCGGGCTCGAGAAGCAGCTTGAGTTGGGATGACATTGGAGAAGTTTGCAGGTGCCGGGCGCGTTCCGCTATCGGAAGAAGAAGTCGGATTCCGATCCGCGCGCCAGTGATTTCGAATAGAAGGGCGCTATATCAAGTAAGCTGTCACCGCAATTCCGAGCCGGTGCATAAGCGTTCGCTGGCGATCAGGGAGAAGGCGTTAGGCCCCGACCATCCCGACGTGGCGATGAGTCTTGAGAATCTGGCCGACCTGTATCGTGCGACCAAGCGGCCTGCGGAGGCCGAGAGGCTGGATGCCCGTGCCGTGCGAATCCGTGCGATCAAGCGATGAGCGAAGGCGGTGGGATCTGGCATCGCGGCGAGTCGGGGTCGGATACCGTCTTGAGTCGCAAGCCCTGCCATCGGAATTGATGCGTCGAACGGCTCGGAGTTGTTGACCCCGTAGATCAGGTGCACCAGCCAGCGCATGCTGGCGCGGGCTTAGCGTGCCCGGCCGCGTTCACCGCGCCGCCGCGTCATGGCGGCGATGACGGTGGTGTCGCACCACGACGCGGCCGGCCAGTGCAGTGGCTTTCGCGCGGCAGAGTGCCCTGAGCAGGAGGGCGGGGTTCGTCTTCGCAGCGAGGTGCCGCACTCTTGAGAACGGGGTGATCACGGCCACAGTTGTCGATGATCGACTTGTTGAACGTGATGGGGTTGGGCCGCGCTAATCGGCAGCCTTGATCAGTTCCACGTCTTTCCGAAGCAGCTCGTTGACGAGTGTTCCGGTATCGATCTGACGCCGCTCGGCGCGCTGGCTCAGAAATTCCATCAGATCGGCGTCCAGGTATATCGGGATTTGTTGAGAAGAGCCGGGCCGGTAGAACTTGCCTCTTTCGGCCGTGCTCCAATCGACTGCCTCGGGAACATCGGACGTGTCGATGTTCTGGTCTGGAAGCCCGGCGAGCGCTTGCAGTTCTTCCCGTTGTTTAGAGGTCAGCTTGCTCATGGCGTTTACGCTCGTTCGCGGTGGCCTTGCGTGCCGAAATCAGGCGGATCACTTCTTCGCCGCTGTCGTCGGTCACGGTGTGAACGACGAGCAGCAGGGTGATCCCGCCAGCCATGCCAATCGTATGCCAACGGTCTTCGCCGTCAACTTTTCTGTCGAATACCGTCACTGACAACGGATCTTCGAAGACAAGGACAGCCGTTTCAAAGCTCAAGCCATGCTTGGCTCGATTTAGCGCGTTTTTCCGCGGGTCCCACTCGAAGCGCATGGAGCAAGCCCCTCGGATGCCTGCTCCGGCTCGCACCCGGGCAGGCATCCATTTGCATCAATCCCAGCTCAAGGCTCCTCCCGTCTGATACTCCGTCACGCGCGTCTCGAAGAAGTTCTTTTCCTTCTTGAGGTCCATGACTTCGCTCATCCAGGGGAAGGGGTTTTCGGCGCCAGGATAGATTTCCTTGAGGCCGATCTGGTTGCAGCGGCGGTTGGCGATGTACTTCATGTATTCGTTGAACATGCCGGCGTTCAAACCGAGCACGCCCCGCGGCATGGTGTCGTGCGCGTAGCGGATTTCCAGTTCGGTGGCTTCCACGATCATGGCGCGGGCCTGTTCCTGGAATTCGGCAGTCCACAGGTGCGGGTTTTCGACCTTGATCTGGTTGATCACGTCGATGCCGAAGTTCATGTGCATGGCTTCGTCGCGCATGATGTATTGAATCTGTTCGGAGGTGCCCATCATCTTGTTGCGGCGGCCAAAGCTGAGCAGCTGCACGAAGCCCACGTAGAAGAAGATGCCTTCGAACACCACGTAGAAGGCGATCATGTCGCGCAGCAGGCGCTGGTCCATTTCCGGCGTGCCGGTGTGGAACATCGGGTCTGCCAAAGACTGGGTGTAGGGCAGGCTCCACGCAGCCTTGTCGTGGATGCTCGGCACTTCCCGATACATGTTGAAGACTTCGGCCTCGTCCAACCCCAGGCTTTCGATGATGTACTGGTAGGCGTGGGTGTGGATCGCTTCCTCGAAGGCCTGGCGCAGGATGTACTGGCGGCATTCGGGGTTGGTGATGTGCTTGTAGACGGCGAGCACGAGGTTGTTGGCGACCAGGCTGTCCGCGGTGCTGAAGAAACCCAGGGAGCGCTTGATGATGGAACGCTCATCCTCGGTGAGACCGTTGGGGTCCTGCCACATGGCGATGTCGGCAGACATGCCGACTTCCTGCGGCATCCAGTGGTTGTTGCAGGCGTCCAGATACTTGTCCCAGGCCCATTTGTACTTGAACGGGACCAACTGGTTGAGGTCCGCTCGGCAGTTGATGATCTTCTTGTCGTCCACCTGGATGCGGCCGGCGCCCATTTCCAGATCTTCCAGACCGGTGGCGCCGGCAACATCACCCACAGGGGCGCTCACGGGTGCCTGCGCCTGATGCGACGTACTCGAACGTACCGGCTCGAGACGGGGCTGCGGAGTGGCGGGGGCGTCGTCCCAGTTCAGCATCTTGAATCTCCTTTTTGCGGATCGCGCCGTGGGGCCACCACAGGCGATCTGGAAGCACTGGATTGATTAGAGTCAGCGCGACCGTTATTTGTTCATTCGAGAGGTTTTTGCCTCCCCCCAAGCCACCGGCCGAGGCGGCCGGGAGCTGCTGCGTTTCGTTGCGTCGGGCGTTTGCGAAAGAGGCTGGCGGACGGTGTTGGAGCCCGACTTCTGTGGCCGGTTTCCAAGCGCCGCGCAGACCACGCGCAAGGCACGCGTTGCGTTGGATAAGCGTGCACTCGCCCTTGGGGTTCAGTCAAGCGAAAAACACAATCTGTTGTGGTTGGCCGACGAATGGCCCCCTATATGTTGATCAACAAACTATCCACAGCTTGTGCAGAGCGTATTCATGCGGCCTGTGGATGACGCAGTGCTTGAGCTTGTTGGGCTCGCGGCGCGGATGGGCAGGAACTGACCGCCCGGAGCGCATCGCAGGCCGGCTGAATTGTCTGACTTTTCCCGCCAGGACTTTTGCTTCGGCGTCTGAAATGCATGGATTCCGGATCAGGCCTGTCCGGAATGACGGGGTGGTGGGGTTTGATCAATCCCGACCGGTTTGGCGCGATTTCCAAACGTTTAGCGCGTGTTCGTAGCGCGCCAGTTCGTCTTCGTAGACGTCGAGCACGCAGGGCGTGCAGCCGCTGCCGCAGCAATCGCTTGGCAGCGGCTTCTCCGGCGGTTCGGGACGAGGGTCCTGCGGATTGGGAGTATCGGGAACCAAAACGGTCATCGAACGATGGGCGGTTCGGTGCGGAGGAATCGCTGCCTGGAGCATCAGCCGACCATACTGATCGGCTGACGCACGCGGTGCAAATCGCGGCTTCGCTGCGGGTTGCGTCAAATCAGCACGGCGACCTGCAGCGGCGCGCTTTGTCGCAGGACATTGACGCTGACGTCGTTCTCGTGGCGCCGCAGGGCCAGGTCGATGCGTGCCTCACCCACCGGCAGGTCGCGGATTTCCAAGGTGTCGATCCACACCGGCAGACGCGGCCGCTCGAAGCGCAGCTGCGGCGGCTCCAACCAGAAGCTGAGGCCCAGGCAGCTTTGCAGCATCTGGAAGACGCTGCCGGCAGCCCAGGCCTGCGGCGCGCAGGCCACCGGGTAGAGCGTCGGGCCTTCGCCGTCGCGGCGCGGGAAACCGCAGAACAGTTCCGGCAGGCGCATCAGTTCCATGTTCAGGCTCGCGTCGAACAGGCCGGTGAACACCCGCAGCGCCTGGTCGTGGAAGCCGTAACGCGCCAGCCCCGCCATGACGATGGCGTTGTCGTGCGGCCAGACCGAGCCATTGTGGTAGGACATCGGGTTGTAGCGCGCCTCGCGTTCGGCCAGGGTGCGCAGGCCCCAGCCGCTGAAGCTGCCGGGCGCCAGCAGCGTCTTGGCGAGCGTGGCCGCCTGCGCGGGTTCGGCGATGCCCGCCCACAGTGCATGGCCGGCGTTGGAGGCGCGCACCCGGCAGGCTTGCTTGCGGCCGTCCAGTGCCAAGGCGTAGCTGCCGATGTCCTCGCACCAGAAGGCCTCATTGAAGCGCCGCCTGAGCTGCGCGGCCGCGGCCTCCAGTTGAGCCGCGCGTTCGTGCTGCCCGAGCGCCCGCGCCAGGCGGGCGGCGCCGCAGCGTGCGGCGTAGACATAGGCCTGGACCTCGCACAGCGCGATCGCGCCCGCGGCCGGTGCGCCGTCGGCGTGCGAAATCGAGTCGAAGGAATCCTTCCAGCCCTGCTGTTCGAGGCCGTCGGCGGTCTGCCGCTGATACTCGACGAAGCCGTCGACGTCGACGTCGCCGTAGCGGTCGATCCAGTCCAGCGCGGCTTCGACCGCCGGCCACAGCGCACGCAGCGTGGCCTCGTCGCCGGTGCGGCCGTGGTACTCGGCGGCCAGCACCACGAACAGCGGCGTGGCGTCGGCCGTGCCGTAGTAGCTGCCGAACGGGATCTCGCGCAGCGCGGCCATCTCGCCGCCGCGCATTTCGTGCAGGATCTTGCCGGGCTGGGCTTCGCGCGAGCGATCCAGCTGCTGCGACTGGTGCGCGGCGAGATAGTGCAGCACGCCGCGCGCCAGTTCCGGCCACAGCCACAGGGTTTGCAGGGCGGTGATGATGCCGTCGCGGCCGAAGGCGGTACTGAACCAGGGCACGCCGGCATAGGGATAGGGGCCGTAGGGCGTTTGCGAGACCAACAGTTCCAGGTCCGCGGCGGAGCGCCCCAGCCATTCGTTGAACTGCTCGTTGCTGCTGTAGAGCATCCGGCCCAGCCGACTGCCGTGGGCCTGGGCCGGCGGCGGGCACACGGCCGCGGCCGCATGCTCGGCCGGGGCGTCCAGGTCGCAGGCGATGGACCAGCGCAGTACCATGGGCTCGCGCGGTTGCAGCACCAGATCGAAGCCGGCGCCGTCCTCGACCAGGCGGTCCGGCACCGGATCGAAACGGATCTGCGTGTAGCGCGGGCGCGCGTCGAGCCCGCGGTAGCCGAGCCGCAGCCCGTCTCCCGATAGCGCTGTCGGCAAAGCCGTGCCGCGCTGCGCGCGCGTCTGGCCGCGGACTTCGAAGATGTCGGAATAGTCCGCCGCCAGATTCAGCGCCAGTTGCAGGTTCACCGGTTCCTGCGCGTAGTTCATCAATTCGACGGTTTCGTACAGCACGCCGTCGCAGAGCTGCTTGCTGCGGCGGATGTGCACGCTGTCGCGCGGAATGCCGCCGCCCGGCGCGGCGATCTCCGGCAGCGTCAGGTCCACCGAGAACGCGTTGTTGTCGCGGCTGACCGCGGAATTGAGCAGCAGCAGCGGCACGCCGGATACGCTGAACTCCAGCCGCGACAGAAAGCGCGTGCCGTCGCGGTACAGGCCCTGTTCGCCGAGGCCCGCGGGCTGGATGTCGCCAAGGCGATCGAACAATGCGAAGGCGTCGCCGTGCTTGAGCACGCGGGTGCGCGCGTCGGCGCGCGGCGAGCTGGCGCTGACGTACCAGCGTTCGTTGACGTGGATCAGATCGTCCATGGCGGCGACGCCTCAGGCGACCCGGCCCCAGGGCGCCGCCTCGCCCGGGTCGCGGCCGAAGCGCAGGCCCTCGTAGGAGCGCACATAGCCTTCGGCCATGCGCCGCGCGGAGAAGCGCTGCTCGAAGTCGCGGCGGCAGTGCACGCGGTCGATGCGGTCCAGGCGCGATACCGCGGCCACGGCTTCCTCGACGCTGTCGACGATGAAGCCGGTGTGCCCGTCGCGGATCACCTCGGGCACCGATCCGCGGCGGAAGGCGATGACCGGCGTGCCGCAGGCCAGCGCCTCGATCATCACCATGCCGAACGGCTCCGGCCAGTCGATCGGGAACAGCAGCGCCTTGGCGTGACCGAGAAAATCGTCCTTGTCGGCATCGCTGATCTCGCCGACGTACTCGATCAGCGGATGGCGCAGCCAGGGCTCGATGTGTTCGCGGAACCAGGGTTCGTCGCAATGGTCGAGCTTGGCGGCGATGCGCAGCGGGATGCCGGCGCGGATCGCGATGTCGATCGCGCGGTCGGCGCGCTTGTCCGGCGAAAAGCGGCCGATGAAGGCCAGGTATTTCCCGGGCTGCGCCTGCAGGTGGTAGAGGTCCTCCGGCAGGCCGTTGTACACCGTGGCGCGCCAGTTCATCGGCAGCTGCCGCAGCGGCCGGCGCTGGTCCTCGGAAATCGAGGCCATCGGCGAACTCGCGAAGCGCTCGAACAGGCCGCGGAAGTCCGGCATGTCCAGGCGCCCGTGCAGCGTCGTCAGATGCGGGATGCCGAGCCGGCGCACCAGCGGGCAGTGTGCGAGGTAGTCGCTGTGGAAGTGCAGCACGTCGAAGTCCGCGGCGTGGTCCAGCACCTGGTCGATCTGCGTGATCAGATAGGGCACGGTGTCGCGAACGTCGGGGTCGGTACGCAGCGGTCGTTCGACCAGCGGTACCAGCCGGGCCTGGGTCACGGAGTCACCGCTGGCGAACAGCGTGACTTCGTGGCCCTGACGCACCAGCTCTTCGGTCAGGTAGGACACCACGCGCTCGGTGCCGCCGTAGCGTTTCGGCGGCACGCTCTCGTGCAGGGGGGCGATCTGGGCGATTCTCATCGTCAAATTCTCCATGGGCCGTCTTCGGAAAATTCGATGCGCAGCGTGGTGGCTCGTCGCGGGGCCGCCGCTGAGCCGTCCACTGGCATCCGGATCGACGGTCCCGGACCGGACGGATGCCGGTATCGGGACGGTCTTTCGCCGCTGATGGGGCTGCCGGGAAAATTTTCAAGAGTGCTTTCGCCCTCGGCTTCGGCGATTCGCGAATCGCTCTTGAAAGTGACCGCGACAGCCCTAGATTCGCTGGCGGATCACTCCGCCCGGGTGAGCGGCGGGGTGATGTCGTATGGGTTCCACCAACCGATGGAGGTAACTATGAGCATCAGCAACCTGATTCCCTGGAACAAAGACCGTTCCGTGCCGGTGCAGCGGCAGGCCGACACCGAGCCGCTCATGGCTTGGCGCCAGCAGGTCGACCGCATGTTCGACGACTTCTGGCGTGCCTTCGAGGCACCGTTTGCGGGCCAGAATTTCGGCTCCGCCGGTATGGTCTGGCCGCGCCTGGACGCCTCGGAGAACGACAAGTCCTACGTGATCGATATCGAGCTCGCCGGCATGGACGAGAACGACGTGGAACTGTTCGTGGAGGGCGACGTGCTGGTCGTGCGCGGCGAGAAGCGCAGCGAGGACGCGGATGCCCGGCGCCAGATTCGCGAGCGTTACTACGGTCGCTTCGAGCGCCGTCTGCAGCTCGGTCCGGACGCGCTGGCCGACGAGACGACCGCGAAGATGCACAAGGGCGTACTGCGCGTCACGGTGCCCAAGTCCGAGGACAGCCCGTACCGGATGCGCCGCATCACGGTCGAGCGGTAAGCGGAACGAAACAGCGCCCGCCCAGGTTTCTGGACGGGTGCTGTTTTTTTACTACGTATTACGGCGACATGATCCTAAATGCCCAAAACTTTCCGCCAACAGATCGAGATACAAGGCGTAGTCCTCGTCGCCGTGAAAAATCCGCTGGCGGCGATTCCCTCGTTGCGTCACATGGTGGGGAATATGCCGGGGACAACGATGCGGGGGGGGGGGACGGGACATGACAGATAGTCTCGCTTGAAAGGGGCTTAACGTGAATCACGCGCGGCGTGATGTCGACCTACCCTCGCCCGCTTGCGCTGAGCTTGTCCCACAAGTCTGCTGGACATCGCAGAGGAGAGTCGATAGTCTGAGTGGGTGGATCGACTTGAGGCGACATCTGACGAGCAATCGCGGTTTCTGCCGGAGGCATGGCCGTCGGTG
>Ga0209404_10000040_pt1 | contig 126603 bp, 118 predicted proteins | sample TroAtlMetagenome_2_FD_187447 | JGI IMG/M metagenome (GOLD analysis project Ga0209404, IMG submission 187447) | Marine eukaryotic phytoplankton communities from Atlantic Ocean - Tropical Atlantic ANT8 Metagenome (SPAdes) (version 2) | ecosystem: Environmental > Aquatic > Marine > Oceanic...
AGCAAAGAGCAGATCATCTAAATGCATGGCTACATCAGTACAACTGGCATCGCCCACACTCAGCTATCGGTGATCTGCCACCTATCAGCAGGCTACCGACAGTGAACAACCTACTGGCTTTACACAAGTAGGGCTTTGCCTGTGTCACCGGTTGATGAACTCGGCTGTCTGCTGTGGCCAGTTTCCGAGTTCCTGGCGCGAGGCGATCACTCTCAGCTCGGCATTGGGCAGATGGTCAGCCAGTTGCTCGGCGCTGGCTAACGGATGGGTCGCATCGCCTTGCCAGGCCAGTATCAGGGTGGGTTGCTGCAAGCTTGCCAGGCGTTCCGGTGGCGGCAGGTCGGACAGCATGGCGCCTTTTAGCAGCGCGATCAGTAACTCTCGGGTAAAGCCGTTGAGGGCCTCGAGTTGCGGTACTGCAGCATCGGGTTGCCCCTGCAATAGCCAATCCGGCAAGGCCGGGAAGCGGCGAGAAAGCTGAATGAATGCATTCAGGCCGCGCCCCTGCAGGAGGCGAATCATCTGCTGATAACGCCGCTGTTGGGCGGCGCGTTGTTGCCAAATGGCCGGCGGTGTAGCCAGTACCAGCCGGCTGACGCGCTCTGGTGCCTTGAGCGCGGCGAGCAAGGCGCTGGCACACCCCAGCGAGTGTCCGCCCAGGGCATAGTGCCGACCGGCGTGTTGGCGGGCAACGGTGAGCATATCTGCCGCCAGCGCAGGCCAGGTGTAACGCGTGGAATCCAGCGGTCGCTGCGACAGGCCGTGGCCGCAGGCGTCATAGCGCACCAGGCGAACGGGCAGGCCAGCGCGGTGAAACCAGCCACTGGCACCTTCCTGTGCCATACAGCCCAACAGACCGTGGCCCCAGACCAGAGTGGGGCCTGCACCGGCTATTTCGACCTGAAGCATAAGTCACCATTCCCGATATCGATGCGGCAGCTTAGCAAATACCCATAGCGCTGACAGTGCTGTCTGCGACGTTTAGACTGGCTGCTTTTCAGAGGGTATTGGGCATGGAGTTGTTACCCTGGGGGCATGAAACAAACGCCGGTTTTACCCTGCGCGGTTGGCATAGCCCGCCCAGCGGAAAGCCGCTGCTGCATTTTCTGCACGGCAACGGCTTTTGCACGCGCAGCTATGAGCCGCTGCTGGAGGTGCTGGCTGCAGACTTCGACCTGTGGTTGTGTGACTTGCAAGGGCATGGGCAGAGCGATCACGGTGAGCGCTTCGTCGGCTGGAATCGTAACGCCGAGCTGGCGTTGGAAGCCTTTGAAGCTGGGCGCGAACGCTTTGGTGAAGTGCCTTGCTACGCGTGCGGTCACAGCTTTGGCGGTGTGTTAACCGGGCTGATACTGGCGGCGCAACCGTCGCTGTTCAATCGCGCGGTTCTCCTGGACCCAGTGTTTTTTCCGCCGGGTTTGATCGCGTTGCGCCGCAGCCTCGGCTTGTTGGGGTTGCATAACAACCCGGTCGCCAAGCGCGCACGTTTGCGCCGCGACAGCTGGCCTGATCGCGCTGCAGCGCATGCCGGGCTGCATAATCGCGGTATGTTCCGGGGCTGGGATGAGAGCGCGTTTGCCGCGCACATTGCGCATGCGCTGCGTGAGCACCCCGAGCGCGGGGTGGAGCTGTGTTGTCGCCCCAGTCGTGAAGCCGAGGTGTTCATGACCATGCCGCAAGGATTGTGGCGCAGCCTGCGACGCGTCAGTACTGCCACCCATATCATTTACGGCGATCGCAGCTATCCATTCGTTGCGGCCAGCGCCCGGCGACTGGCCGCCAGCAGTTCGGCTTTTACCGCCCAGAAAACCACCGGCGGGCACTGCTTTATGCTGGAACACCCGCGTCTTGCGGCTCAGCAAGTGAGCCAGACCCTGCTGGCCTAGCTGTTGTTGCTTGCGGCGTTGGGCCCGGCGGTTTCGCTGAGCAGGCTGGCGCGCTCCCGTGCGCTGCGTGCGACGTGCTCGGCAAGGCCGGCGCCGGCCTCGCTCATGGTCAGGTAGGTATGGTCGGCGCCGGCGCGGATGATACGGCGGGCGATATCTTCATACATGGCATGCGAAACAATCAGCCCGTCGAAGCCGCGTGAGCGTAGCTTCTGTACGGCGATGGTTTTGGCCTCGGCATCGTTCATCGCGAGTATCACCGAGTGTATGTTAGGCATGTCGAGGTTTTGCCAGAACACCTGATCTTCCGCGTCGGCAAACAGCGCCCGGCGGCCAGCCTGCAGGCTGGCGTCTACGGCCACGGGGTCGGAGTCCAGTGCAATAACGTTGAAGCCCTGCTCGAACAGGTTGTCGTAGGCGGCGCGGCCGGTGCGACCCAGCCCCATGACCAGAATCTGCGCGTCGCCCAGGGTTATGGGTTGTTCATCCGGATGGCGGATGTTGCGCTCGAACGGTAGCAGATACGGTGACAGGCGCTCGTAGACGGAGTGCACGATGCGATTGAGCGGCGCCGACAGCAGGAACGAAAAGGCAACGGTCAATGCCAGCGGTATCAGCCACTGAGGCAGCACCAGACTAGCCATGATCAAACCGAACTCGCTGTAGTTGGCCAGCGTCAGGCTGCTGAGAAAGGCACTGCGCGCGCGCAGTTTGAAGCCGACGAAGAGGAAGAAGAACAGCAGCGCCTTGAGCGGCAGCAACAGGGTCAGCACCAGAGCGAAGACGACCGCGTGCATGTCGGGCAGGCCGCCCAGCCCGATCTGCAGAAAGAAGCCGACCAGAAAGATTTCCTTCAGGCTCCAAAGCGATTGCGACAGCTCGCCGGCGCGCTTGTGGCCGGCCATGAGCGCGCCGAAGGCCAGGGCGCCCAGCTCGGAGCTAAGTCCGAGTGCTTCAAAGCCGGCGCCGCCGACGACCAGCGCCAGCAGCAGGCCCAGCAGGATCATCAGCTCTTCGTGGCCGCTCATGTCCAGCAGTTTGAACAGCAGTGGTTTGCTCAGCGGCAGTATCAGCACCAGCAGCGCCCACGCAGAGGGGCTTTTGCCACTGGCGACGCTGATCGCCACCAGCGCGATGAGGTCCTGCATGATCAGCACGCCAATTGCAACGCGGCCGTGGAAGGCGCGCAGCTCGCGCTTGCTCTCCAGCACCTTGGCGGCCAGCACCGTGCTGGAGAACGACAGTGCCATTGCGAGCAAGGTTGCCTCGCCCAAAGGCAGCTCCAGAAAATACAGCAGACCGGCCAGCAGCAAACCGGTGGAGAGCCCGAAATGCAGCAGGCTGCCACCGATCACCTCGGGACGAACCAGGTTCTTGACCTTGAGCTTGAGTCCTACGGTAAACAGCAGCAGAAGCACGCCCAGGTGGGCAATATGGGAGAGTATTTCACTATCCTCGGGCCCCACTCCGACCTGTGTACCCAGCGCCGAGAGCGCAAAACCAGCGCCCAGATAGCCAATCAGCGGTGGCAGCCCAACCTGGCGCGTGGCCAAGCCCATCAAGAAGGCGAAAGCAATCCATACTGCTTCAATCACAGGCGATTCCCGTTTCCGTATATAAGGTGCTACCTGGGCCCGCGCTGGTTGTTCCGAGCAGGCGGGTAGCTCGCCAGACTATATCGAAGTTTGCTGTTCCGTGCAGGGCAGGGCGGCAGAAACGACAAGGGCCCGGCAGTTGCCTGCCGAGCCCTCGTCAATCGCTGCCAGCTGGAATCAGGCGGCGACGATCACGTCGCCGTGGTTCTCTGGCTCAATCAGCGCCGAGTGCAGAGAGGCGACTGCAGCATCGTAGTCTTCTTCCTTGATGATGCACTGCATCTCCACCTGGCGGATCGACTGGTGAATCGCCTGGATGCTGATGTCGGAGGCTGCCAAGGCTGCAACAGTCTTGGCCAGTATGCCTTTGACCTTCAGATCCGAGCCAATGGCTGAGACGATCGCGATGTTGTGGACGTTTACTTCGGCCATCGGATAGCGCTCTTCAATCAGGCGCGAGGCACGGTTGATCATCTTGCGCGAGCCTGAGGCGTAGTAGGTGATGCTGTTGGCGTCGGAGTCCTTGTTCACCACATAGAGCTTGAGCTGCTTCAGCAGCTTGGTGATTTCCAGGTCGTAACCTACGTCGCCCAGCATTTCCTGGTCGAACACTTCCAGCCCAAAGACATCCTTGCGACCGGCGATGATCTCCACGCAGGGCTTCTCGCTGCAGTAATCCTGACTGATCAGGGTACCGCCGTGATCCGGCTCGAACGCATTCTTGATGCGCAGGTGGATGCCGGCGCGGCGCAGGGTGCGGGCTGCCTTGGGGTGGATCGCCTCCATGCCAAGGTTGGACAGTTGGTCGGCCACGTCGTAATTGGTCCGACCGATAGTCACTACCTTGTCCACGCCAACCAGGTTCGGGTCGGCACTGGAGAGGTGATATTCCTTGTGGATGATCGCCTCACGCGCGCTGGTGCTGGCGGCGATTTGAGCGAAGGTGATTTCGCTGTAGCCGCGATCAAAGGTGTTCATCAGACCTTCGCTGCAATGCGTGTAACCCGTGGCCACCACCAGCTCACGGCTCAGGTCGATACCGTCAAAGCTGTCCTTGACCATATCCTGAAAGGCCTTGGGCTCACTCTGGTTCCAGCCGGTCAGATCGACGAGGCGGGCGTTGATGCCTTTTTTCTTCAGCGCCAGTACGGTATTGAAGGCACTGTGCGCTTCGCCCAGCGAAGCGAGCATCTCGCGCACCTTCATCAGGTGTTCGGTCAGCTGAAAATGTCCGTAGGAACACAGCTGATGCAGGCTGACCATGCAATCACGCACGTCGCTGATGCGGCCTTCGATAAAGCGATCGGCCGCCTGACGCTCGTACTCGCCCTTGAACAGCTCGGCATTCTTGCTGACCATCGCGCTCTGCACGTTGTCCAGCGCCTCTAGCCAGGCATCCTCCACGTGCGCATCAGCGAAGCGCTCATAGACCCCCGGCTCACCGGTCTTTTTATGCTCAAGCAGCATGTTGGTCATACCGCTGTAGGCAGAGACAACGAAAACACGCTGGTACAGCTCGGTACCCTGACGTTGGCCAATGAAAATGTTGTTCAGTACTTCCTCAAAGCGACTCATTGATGTGCCGCCGATTTTCTCTACTGTATGCATAGTCCTGGTTTCTGTCGTTGGTGAATCTTGTCCTGCCACCAGCAGGTCGAGGGCCTCATGCCCTCGTTATCGGTAGTGCTGCGGTGCAATCTGCAGCGGTTCTACCGGGCCGCGTTCTGCGACAAAGTCCGGTCTGGGTGATAATTCGCCGTAGGGCGCGACCGGTTGGTTGTCTACATGGTTGTAGACGTAAAACAGATTGCTGCGCGGGCTCGGCGTGATGTTGCTGTTCGAGCCATGCAGCGTATTGCAATCAAACAGTACTACTGTGCCGGCCTTGCCAGTCACCGCTTCTATCCCGCCTTCGGCAACCATATCGTTCAGGCTGCTGTCATCCGGTACGCCCAGTTCCTGCTTGCGCAGTGAGCGCTGATAGTGATTGTCCGGAGTGTCGCCGGTGCAGCTTATATAGTGGCGGTGCGATCCGGGAATCAGCATCAGTGGCCCGTTGTAGGGCGTATTGTCGGTCAGCAGAATCGAGCAGCTCACCGCGCGCATGCGGGGCAGGCCGTCTTCCACATGCCAGGTCTCAAAGTCGGAGTGCCAGTAGAACTCCTTGCCCTTGAAGCCAGGCTTCAGGTTCATGCGCGACTGATGTACATACACATCACCGCCGACTATGTAGCTGGCGATGCTGGCGATTCTTTCATCGCTGGCAATGCGCTTGAACAGATTGTTGCTGCGGTGGATGGCGAATAGCGAGCGCAGTGCACCGCTATCCGGTTCGCGTATCGCCGAGGGCTGTTCGAGCACCTCTTTGTCGTTACGCAGGCGGTTTACTTCGTTGCGGAAAACCGCGACCTCATCCTGATTAAACAACTCTGGCAAGACCAGAAAACCATCACGTTCAAAACGTGCCATCTGGTCTGCCGTGAGCGGGGCATCGTTCGATGGATCTCCGTGAATTATCGGGTCCAGGCGATCGAGCCAGCGGGGTTGTTGGTTGAGCTGTCGTGATGGATATACGTCAGCTGCTACCGTCATAATTCCTCCTCTACATTACCTCGTTAGGTGTTATCTACGGGGTATACGCCGTCCTTGTCGTGTACTTCGCGACCGCTGATCGGTGGGTTGAACACGCAAGCCATTTTCATGTCTTCGGTGCCACCGCGCAGCATGTGGTCGTCGTGCTTGTCCAGAATGTACAGCGTGCCGGGACGAATCTGATATACCTTCCCGTCCGACAGTGTTTCGATCTCGCCGTTCCCACTCATGCAGTACACCGACTCAAGATGGTTCTTGTAGTGGATGTGGGTTTCCTTGTTGGCGTAGATGGTGGTGATGTGAAACGAGAAGCCCATGTTGTCGTCCTTGAGCAGCATGCGGGTGCTTTCCCACGTCTCGGTGGTAACACGACGTTCCGAGTTTTCACATTCTTCCAGTGTACGTACGATCATATTTTCTTTTTCCTCTGCGGATAATCGGGACAGGACGCCAAGCTTCAGGAAGCCTGGTTGGCGATGTCTTCAGCCATGACCTTGGCAAAGGCCGCGTCCAGAATAGTCAGGGCCTTGTCGATCTGCTCGTCGGTAATGGTCAGTGGGCACAGGCATTTGACGACCTGGCTGTGATTACCGCTCGTTTCGATAACCAAGCCGTTGGCAAAGGCTTCTTTACAGATGGCGGAAGCAATCTCGCCATTGGGGCAGCTGATGCCGACCATCATGCCGCGACCTTTGACGAACAGGGAGTCGGGGCCATGCTTGCGAGCGATCTTCTGCATGCGTTCCTTGATCAGCTTGCCCTTGGCTTGCACGCTCTTCGCGAACTCATCGTTGGTCCAGAAGTGTTCCAGCGCGGCGGCGGCGGTGACAAAGGCGTGGTTGTTGCCACGGAAAGTACCGTTGTGCTCACCTGGCTCCCACTGGTCCAGCTCGTTGCGCATGATCACGATGGCAAAGGGCAGACCAAAGCCGCTCAATGACTTGGACATAGTGATGATGTCCGGCTTGATACCCATTTCTTCAAAGCTGAAGAAAGTACCGGTGCGGCCACAACCTGCCTGGATGTCGTCGGCGATCAGCAGCATTTCATGCTTGCGGCAGAGCTTCTCAAGCTTGCGCATCCACTCCGCTGAAGCAGCGTTCAGGCCGCCTTCACCCTGCACGACCTCAACGATAACCGCTGCGGGCTTGTCGATGCCGCTGCTCGGGTCGCTCAGCAGCTTGTCCATCATCGAGATGGTATTGACGTTGTCGCCAAAGTAGTTGGCGTAAGGCATACGGCTGACATCGGTCAGCGGCACGCCGGCAGCGCCACGGTGATGACCGTTACCGGTGGCCGCCAGCGCACCGATGGTGCAGCCATGGAAGCCGTTGGTGAAGCTGATGATGTTGCTGCGACCAGTCACCTTGCGGGCCAGCTTGAGTGCGGCTTCTACCGCATTGGCACCGGTCGGGCCGCTGAACTGGATTTTGTAGTTGGCGAAGCCACGGGGCTCAAGGATGACCCGGTTGAAGGTCTCCAGAAAACGTTCCTTGGCAGCCGAGTACATATCCAGGCCGTGGGTGATGCCGTCCTCTTCCAGGTACTGAATCAATGCTTTTTTCAGAACGGGGTGGTTGTGCCCGTAATTCAGCGTGCCGGCACCGGCCAGAAAGTCGATGTAGCGCTTGCCTTCGGTGGTGACCAGCTCCGCGCCCTGCGCCTGGTTGAAGATGACCGGGAACGAGCGGCAATAGCTGCGAATGTCGGATTCGTTTTTCTCGAACTGTTCGAAATTGTTCATGATTTCTCCTGGTCTCAAGCGTGAACTGATTGAGTAGTTGATTGAGTAAAGGGTCCAGCACGGTAGATAACTTCGTCGTCGTGCTGTCCGTTGAAATGCGTCTCGCGAGAGAACAGCACTTCAGTGGTGTATTCAGCGCCCAACAGGCGGAAAGCTTTTTTGAACAGCGCCTCTGATGCGTCGTTGCCAGGGGATATGGTCGTCTCCAATCGGGTGACGCCAGCGGCGCGAGTGCGCTCGACCAATGCGAGCAGCATTTTCAGCGCCAGACCCTGACCGCGCATGCGGCTGTCTACGGCGACCTGCCACACGAACAAGGTGTCGGGGCGGGCCGGGGGGCGATAGCCGGATATGAATCCGACCAAATCGCCATCATCTGTCTCGGCAGCGATCGCGGTGTCCGCGAAATCCGCACACTGCAATAAATTGCAGTAGACCGAATTGGTATCCAGCGGCTGACAACGTGCAACCAGTTGATTCAAAGCAAAGCCGTCCGCAGCTGTGGGCTGGCGGAGTGTCGCGTTTATGGAAGCCAAAGGTAAGTCCCTGAATGTTTATGCTTGAATTCTTTTTCCATAATAAACATATCCGGAAAATTATCTCAACCCGCTGACAATGCCGCTTACAGGCCAATATTTTTGCTCATCAAATATTTATAGCTGTTAAATATTGGCGTCATATTTGAGGTGTTTTATTTGTTGTTTCGGCGTTCAGCCCTTGCCATTAAAGGGATTGCGGGGAGGCCGGAAAAGTTCCAGTGAATAGCTTGGTTGTGGTTTTTGCAGGGCGCAAAAAAGCGCATTGCTTGCAGGATGCTGGTGCAAAATTATTTTTTTGCGCCGAAGTGGAACAGGTTGGTAAAGCGTTCTTGCACCATAGTTGTGCGTCAGCTGATGGGCTTGCGCGCTTGGCGATGGCAGGGAGGGCTTGTGCAGGAGCGGCTGTTGCCGAGGTTGCTGGTAGCTTTGGCTGGTGCCGGGGTGGTTTGGTGCGATGCTGCAGCGAAAGTGAATGGCTGCGAGATGCCGGCATCGCGTTCGCGTTGCCGGCAAATGAGTGATTGCAGCGTTAGAGGGTGAAGCCACCGTCGATCGGGATGACGTTGCCGGTCATGTACGCGCCGCCGGCGCTGGCGAGCATGATGGCGAGCGCCGACATCTCTTCTTCTCGGCCCCAGCGCTTCATCGGGATATGCTGGCAATCTTCCGCCATCGCGGCGGCGTCTTGGTGAATGTGCTGGGTCATCTTGCTGGGGAAACGTCCGGGCGCGATCACGTTGACGTTGATGTGCTGGCTCACCAGTTCGCGCGCCAGATTACGCGAGAGCTGATGCACTGCCGCCTTGCTGGGGCCGTAGGAGTAGGCTTCTTCACCAAAGGAGCTGATGCCGGCTACCGAGCCGATGTTGATGACGCGCGCGGGGTTCTCTGCGCTGGCGTTCTTGCGCAGCATGGGCAACAGCTGCTGGATGCAGCTGAACACTGAGACAACGTTGAGCTGCATCACCTTTTCCCAGCCGGAAACCGGGAAGTCTTCCAGCGGCGCGCCCCAGCTGGTACCCGCGTTGTTCACCAGAATATCAAGATGGTCGGTGTGCTGGGCAACGTCGGCAGCCAACTGCTTGGCGCCGGCCTCGCTGGACAGGTCGGCGCCAATGGCGATGCACTCGCCGTACTGGCTCAGTTCCTGCGCAGTTTGCTGGCCTTCGGCCAGTTTGCGGCAGCAGATGATGACCTTGGCGCCGGCCTCGAGATAGCCCTGCGCGATCATGCGGCCGATGCCGCGACTGCCGCCGGTTACCAGTGCGGTACGCCCCGCCAGGCTGAAATACTGCTGCATGTAAATTCTCCTCGTGATGATATTGAATGCGGTTCAGGTATGGCCGATACCTTAATACGCGTGTAACCGGCACCCAAGCAAAGTGAAGGTTTATCCAGAGCGCAAATGCCGGCTCATGCATGCTGCGTGACCGGGCGCGCGTTGCGCTTTTGCTTTATCCTGTGGCGATCAGGCCGCTGTGCCCGGCAAATGAACTGTTTGCTCGGCAGCTTATCTCAGTGGCTGCACCAATCAATCGGCAAGCGAGGTAGTCATGGGCCCAGTACGGCGTTCACGCAAGGAAGATGCATCAGCCTGGACAGTGGCGGACAGCCGCAGTGTGTACGGCATTAGGCATTGGGGCGCGGGCTATTTCAACGTCAGTGACGCTGGGCACGTTGAGGTCATGCCGCGCGGAGCAGAGGCCGGCAGTATTGATCTGCATGAGCTGGTCGGCCAACTGCGTGACAGCGGGCTGGATTTGCCGTTGCTGGTGCGCTTCCCCGATATTCTGCAATCGCGGGTCAAGCAACTGACCGGCGCCTTCGATCAGAGCATTGCGGCGCTGGAGTACGACAGCGGCTACACCGCGCTTTACCCGATCAAGGTCAATCAGCAGGAGACCGTGGTCGAGAACATCATCGCTACCGACAACGTCTCCATTGGCCTTGAAGCCGGCTCCAAGCCAGAGCTGATGGCAGTGCTGGCGCTGGCGCCCAAGGGCGGAACCATCGTTTGTAACGGTTATAAGGACCGTGAGTTCATTCATCTGGCGTTGATTGGTCAGAAGCTCGGGCACAAGGTCTTTATCGTCATCGAGAAAGAGTCCGAAGTCCGCCTGGTGATCGAAGAAGCTGAGAAGCTGGGTGTCACGCCGCAGGTGGGGCTGCGTGTGCGCTTGTCGTCGCTGGCCTCCAGCAAATGGGCTGACACTGGCGGGGAAAAGTCGAAGTTCGGTCTGTCGGCGGCGCAACTGTTGCGCGTGGTCGATGCCTTCACCGCGGCTGGTCTGCAGGATGGCGTGCGGTTGCTGCATTTTCACATGGGCTCGCAGATCGCCAACCTGGCGGACTACCAACATGGTTTTCGTGAAGCGATTCGCTATTTTGGCGAGCTGCGCGCGCTGGGTTTGCCGGTCGATCACATCGACGTGGGTGGCGGTTTGGGCGTCGATTACGATGGCACCCATTCGCGCAATGCCAGCTCGATCAACTATGACGTGCGCGAATACGCGCAGACGGTGGTTGGCATGCTCAAGGACTTCTGCGACGAGCAGGGTCTGCCGCACCCGCACATTTTCTCCGAAAGCGGTCGCGCCATGACCGCGCATCACGCCGTACTGGTGGTGCAGGTCACCGATGTAGAGCGCTACAACGACGTGCTGCCGGAAATCGACAATCTGGACGAATTGCCCCAGGTGGTGCGCAACCTGGTTGGTCTGCAGGACCAGCACGATATTGAAATGGTCACCGAGACCTACTGGCGCGCCACACACTATATGGCCGACGTCGCGGCGCAGTATGCCGAGGGCAAGCTGACGCTGTCGCAAAAGGCGCTCGCCGAGCAGTGCTACTTCGCCCTGTGTAACCGCTTGCACACCCAGCTGAAGGCGCGCCAGCGTTCGCACCGTCAGGTGTTGGACGAGCTGAACGACAAGATGGCCGACAAGTACATTTGCAACTTCTCGGTCTTCCAGAGTCTGCCCGACACCTGGGCGATTGATCAGGTGCTGCCGATCATGCCGCTCGACCGCCTGGAAGAAGAGCCGCTGCGTCGCGCCGTGCTGCAGGATCTGACCTGCGACTCCGATGGCAAGATCCGCCATTACGTGGATGAGCAAAGCATCGAGAATAGCCTGCCAGTGCATGAGCTGCGCGAAGGTGAGGACTACTTGTTGGGGATTTTCCTGGTCGGTGCCTATCAGGAAATTCTCGGCGACATGCACAACCTGTTTGGTGATACCGACTCGGTCAATGTCTACCTGCGCCCCGATGGCAAGGTGGTGCACGGCGGTATCGAAACCCACGACACCATCGAGGACATGCTGCGCTACGTGCACTTTGCCCCGGATGAACTGGTTACCCTCTATCGTGACAAGGTGGCCGGCGCCAAGCTCAGTCCCGCGGAGCGCACCCGCTTTGTCGATGCACTGCGGTTGGGGCTGACGCGCTCCTCCTACCTGAGCGCCGAATAGCCCTCAGACTGCGGCGGCCTTTTGCAGGCTGATCCAGGTCGCCTCCGCCCACGCCACGGCCTCGCCTTGCTGGTTATACAGGGCGGTGCCGGCAAAATGCTTGCGGCCATCGTGGCCTAACGCCCAACCGGCCACCACCAGGGGTTCGCCGGCGCGTACTGGTTGTTCGATGTGGGCAGAAAAGCGCCCGAGCAGCGCTATACCGGCCTGGCCGCGCACCGCGAAGTAACCGGGACAGTCGAGTGCTGCCCAGAGATATTCGCTGCTCACCATACCGCTCTCGTCAGTCAGGGTATCGTCCGGCGTCCAGAGCGCGGCAACCTGTTCGTCCCGCAGCTCGGTCGGGCCGGCAAAAATGCGCAGACCATCCAGCGGCTCCCGGTTGGTGCCGCAAACAAAGCAGCACGGCAGGTTGTGCTGTTCAAAGCCTTCAAAACGCTCTTGTGCCTGGGCCGCAGTTGCCGCATCCACCGCGCTGGGTAAATTCAGCTCAAACACATGGGGCTTGGCGCTGCCGAGTAGCTGCTCGCCCAAGCGCAGTTCGGCGCCCTCGTCGTTGGCCAATAGCTGCAGAGGGGTATCCAGCGGCGGCGGCGCGTGCAGTGTGATCTGGCAGGGCACGCCCATGGCTTTGGCTAGCAGGCCGGAAACGTAGCCGCCATTACCACTGTTGGGAGGGCCGCAAAAGCGTGAGCTGATACTAATGATGTGTTCGCGTTGCTGCATGCTGTGATCCTGAGTGAAGAGGGGTGTCAGTGGCTCCAGCCACCGCAAACCGGAAATATCTGACCGACAAAACAATTGGCTGCATCGCTGCACAGGTACGCGGCGAAGCTGGCGTCTTCTTCGGCGCTGACCAGGCGGCCCAACGGCACCTCGCGTTGCAGTCGCGCCTGAAAGGCCGGATTGGCCTGTATCTCGGCGGGGAAGTAAGTCGGATTGTCGACGAAGTTTTGCGCAATAGCGTTGACCTGCACGCCCTTGCTCGCCACTTCAGCGCCGACCGCTTGCACCCAGGCCAGCTGCGCGCCGCGGGCGGCGCTGTAGCTGGAAGCACGCTTCATCCCGCGCAGTGCGGAGGCGCTGCCCATCAGGATAATCTTGCCATGCTGGCGCTCGGTCATCATTGGTAGCAGGGCGCGGGCAAAGCGCGGTAGCGGGTCGACCATATGCCGAAACAGCAGCCCCCACTCGTCATCTTCCACCAGTGCGGCCGGCGTGCTGGGTGCCGGCACGCCCAGGTTTAACAGCAGCACATCAATAGCGCCGGCTTCCTTGATCAGTTGCTCTGGTGCCTTGGGGTCGAGAAAGTCGCGTACATCGGCGATCACCTCTGCACCGCAGTCTTCCAGTGTCTGCTGTAGCGCTGGGCCCATGAAGGCATTGGCCTGCGTCAGCAGAATACGTTTTCCAGTGAGGTCGCACAGGGCCATGGTGATGCTCCGATATCAGCCAGCGGGAAAGTGTTGTGCCAGAAAGGGTAGCAGTTCGGCGTTCACTTCTGCCGGCTTCTCTGCCTGAATCCAGTGGCCGCAATCGGCGATGACACGTTGCTCTACCCGAGGCACTACGTTGGGCATTTTCTTTATCGTGTAGGCTTCCAGCGTGCCGACGGGGTCCCGGTCGCCAATCAGAAACAGTGCTGGCTGCTCAATCTGCTTACCGGCTAAAGCCTCGGTGCGCTGCCAGTTGCGTTCAAAGTTGCGGTACCAGTTGATGGGGCCATGGAAGCCGCTTTGCTCGAAGGTCTTCACGTAAACCGCAAAGGCTTCGTCCGAGCACCAGGCTGGCGGTGTGCCGGGGTCGGTGTAGTCGTCCAGCCAGCGGGAGTCTGCCGGTTTATCCTGCACCAGCGAGTTGTCACCGTCGGTACTCGACAAACCCTGCATCATCAGGCGCATGGTGCGGGGAATGTTGGCGGCCATCTCGGCCTCGGCGAGGCCGGGCTGCTGGAAATAGACGATGTAGTGAAAGCGGTCCTTGTAGGCTTCGCGCATCATGTTGATCGCTGGTTGGCGTGGGCGGCCGCCGAAGGGTACCGACATACCGCAAACTGCTTTGACTCGCGCCGGTTCCAGTAATGCCAGGTGCCAGGCGATCGGGGCGCCCCAATCGTGGCCGATCATGGCGACCTGTTCGTGGCCAAGGTGATTCATCGCCCCCTGGATATCGGCGCAGAGAGTGATCAGGTCATATTGATCGACTGCCTCGGGTGCGCTGCTGGCGCCATAACCGCGCATTTCGGGTATGTGCACGCGGTAGCCCTGTGCCGCCAGTGCCTGCGTCTGATGACGCCAGGAGTACCAGCATTCCGGAAAGCCGTGCAGCAGCCATACCGGTCGGCCGCTTTTGGGCCCCAAGGTGTAAAGGCTGAGCTCGATGTTGTTGGTGGGGATCATCTGGTGTTCGAACTGATCCATCGGGGGTGCTCCCTGTTGTCTGCTGGCCACACTATGGCAAAACCGCGGGCAGTTGGCTTGCTCTGTGCTTGGGCTATTCACCAGCCGAAGTAGCGGCCATGCGCCGAATCGATGTGACTGACGTTTACGAAGCTGCTCGCAGGCGGCTTGGCTAGGCTATTCTCAAGACCAGCTAGGTTCGATGTTGACAGGGAGTGGGTAAGGTAATGGGAAAGACGAAGTCGAGCGTCAGTCTGCAGTGGTTGATCGCTTGGTCGATGGTGATCTGTTTGCTGGCGATGGCCAGCTTGACCGTGTGGCAAGGCTACCGCGGCTCCCGTACCTTGTTGATCGCGGCGGCCAATGATGCCGCGCAGCAGCTGGGAGTGTTGCTGAATGAGCGTTCGGAGCGCTTGTTGGGGCCGGCGGAAAGTGCGCTGCGTATTCTGAATTACGACCCTTTGGCTCAGAGCAATACGCTGTAGCAGCGGTTGCAACGCCTGCCGGTCCTGATCGAGACGCTACGCAGCAACCGCACGCTCAGCGCGGTGTACGCCGGGTACCCGAATGGCGACTTCTTCCTGCTACGCCGCGTTGAGTCCGGCCTGCAGGCCGGCGGGCGGCAGTTGCCCCGAGGTACCGCCTATCTGGTGCAGTCGATAGAGCACCTGGCTGGCGCCAACGTGCAAGGTCGCTGGCTGGCGTATGACAACCAGGGTGAGGCATTGCGAGAGGTGGCGGTCAGTGATTACCGGTTCGACCCCCGCACGCGGCCCTGGTATCAATTGGCGGAATCTGCCTCGGATATTGTGTTGACCGAGCCCTACCTGTTTTTTACCAACAGGAATATCGGCGTGACCATGGCGCGGCGCAATCCGGACGGTGTGGTCTTTGGCCTGGATGCGTCACTGCAAGACTTGGCGGGCGAGGTAAATGATCTGCGACTCACACCCGGTACCGAGATCGCGTTGGTGGGCGAGCGCGGCAAAGTGATTGCCTACACCGATCTGCAGCGGATCGTCACCGACGGCGCTGAGGGTCTGCAGTTGGCCACGTTGCCGGAGCTGGGGGTCCCAGTGCTGGAGGCGGCACAAAAAATGGCTGGCGATGCACGTGACCCCCGGCTTTTGGAGCATTCCGGGCAGCAGTGGTATGTACTGAATCTGCCGCTGCGCAAGGTGGGTAACAATCCCGGCAGTATTCTGATCGCCATGCCGGCCAAGGAACTTCTGGCCGGGGTACGCGATACGCTGCGTGACCAGGCGCGGCTGGTTATTGGGCTGGCAGCCCTGCTGCTACTGGTTGGCTGGGCGCTGGGGCAGCGGCTCGGTCAACCGTTGAAGTCGCTGGGCGATCAGGTGGAACAACTCGCTGGGTTCGATTTCAGTACCCCGATTGGCGTGCGTTCGCGCATCCGCGAGGTAAACGACCTGAGCAAGATGACTGCGCGCATGGCGAAGGCGATTGCCCGCTTTCAAACCATCACCCTGACGCTCAGCCGAGAAACCAATCTGGCGCGCATGCTGGACTTGGTGCTAGAACAGCTGATCGCGATTGCCGGTGGGCAGGGCGGCGCGGTGTACCTCTACGATGAGGATGACGGCGTATTGCGCTGCGCCGGAGACAACCGGCCGGTGCACTACCCGGGCAGTGTGCCGATGGACGACGCGCTACTAAAAGATCCGGCGCGCAGCCTGGCCAGCCAGCTGGACGATGAGCATCGGTACCTCACCCTGGCCCTGCGTGATCGCCAGGGCGACCTGCAGGGGGTGTTGGTGGTAGAGGTTTCGCCGCTGCTGACCAACGACGCGGTGCGCAGTCTGCGCCAGTTCCTTGGCAGCCTGGCTGGCACCTTGGCGGTGGCCATCGAGACCCGGCAGCTATTCGACGGCCAGCAATTACTGCTTGAATCGATCATCCGGCTGCTGGCGTCAGCGATCGATGCGAAATCGCCCTACACCGGTGGCCATTGCGATCGCGTGCCGCAGCTGGCGGAAATGCTGCTGGAGCAGGCACAGCGGGCAGACGCCGGCCCCTTTGCCAGCTTCAGCCTGACCGAGGAGCAGCGTTACGCCTTCCGCACTGCGGCCTGGTTGCATGACTGCGGCAAGATCACCAGCCCGGAGTATGTCGTCGATAAGGCCACCAAGCTGGAGACCCTGTACAACCGCATCCATGAAATTCGCACCCGCTTTGAAGTGCTCTGGCGCGAAGCCGATATTCGCTATTGGCAAGGTCGCGCCGCCGGCGAGGATGAGTTCGCATTGCAGCAAACCCGTGACGCCGGGCAGGCGCGCCTGCGCGAGGAGTTTGCGCTGGTCGCCAAGGCCAACACTGGTGGTGAATTCATGGCGCAGGAAGATAGGGAGCGGTTGCAGGTGATTGGCAAGCAAACCTGGTTACGTTACTTCGACAATCGCCTGGGCTTGTCTGGCGATGAGCAGCAGCAATTGATCGGGGTGCCGGCGACGGCCTTGCCGGTCGAAGAGCAGTTGCTGATGGACCGCCCGGAACATCTGGTGCCCTGGGGCGAGCGCAAGCCGCCGGTTGCTGCGAACGACCCCGCCAACCGCTGGGGTTTTGATATGGAGCTGCCAGCGCATAGCAGTAACCTGGGCGAGTTGTACAACCTGTCGATCGCGCGTGGCACGCTCACGGCGGAGGAGCGCTTCAAGATCAACGATCACATAGTGCAGACGCTGATCATGCTATCGACCCTGCCGTTTCCCAAGGCGCTGGCGCGCGTGCCGGAGTTGGCTGCCACGCACCACGAACGGCTGGACGGCACCGGTTACCCACGGCGCCTCAGTGCCGAGCAGTTGTCGGTGGAGGATAGGGTGCTGGCCATCGCCGACATCTTTGAAGCCCTGACCGCAGCCGATCGGCCATACAAGGAGGCCAAAAAGCTCTCTGAGTCGGTACGCATCATGCTGTTCATGGCGCGCGATCAGCATTTGGACGCGCGGCTGCTGGCGCTGTTTCTGAGTACCGGTGTGCACCTGCAATACGGCCGGCGCTTCCTGGCGCCAGAGCAACTGGATGAGGTGGATGTGCCGGCCTGTATCGACCAGTTGCGCGGCTGGGGGTTGCTGGACGACTGATGGTTGCTGGACGTCAGTCCGGGGTCAGGGCGAGGTGAAACTGCGCGCCCTCGGCTTCCAGTGGGCTCAGGGCCCGGAGGCAGTAGGCGAGCTCATCCAGCAGGGATGAGGTCCTGGCTCCCTGGTGTTCACGTTGCAGGTGTTGCTCCAGCGCTTCCAGGCTGCTCATGCCAGCGGCAATCGGCTGCCAGCTCATGTCTTCGATGCCGTAGGCTAAACCGGTTTCTGGGTCACTGGCAGTGTCCGCGGCGGGTACCTGCGTGTCATCTACCAGTATCACCGCTTGCTGCAGCTCAACGGCGGTGGTGTCGAGAAAACGGCTGAGTTCGCTGACCCCTAGCGTTTTGCACAGGGCATCAAGTCGGCTCAGTTCCGCCCGCATGGCGTCGAGCGATATGGCGCCTGGCTGAAAGCGGCGATCGAGCAATGTATTGAGCCGTAACACGCGTGACACGAGGTTCTCCTGGCTGGATGCGGCACGCTAGCTTACCGCAGTGCCAGCCCGCGGTGCATGCTCTGCGTTACTCGATCCAGCGGTAAAGCGTGCGCCGGGTGATACCCAGAATGTCGGCAGCCTTGCGCTTGTTGCCGCCCGTGGCATCGAGTACCTGATGGATGTAGCGGCGTTGTACCTGCTCCAGGCTGGGGAGCTGATCGTCAGTTTGCGGCGGGCTGCCTGGCGCCTGGCTGTGGGTGACCGGATTGCTGAGATTGCTGCTTTGCATGCGCTCGGGCAGGTCGTGCAGTTCGATCAGTGCGCCCTGGGAAAAGGTGGCCGCACGTTCCACCGCATTTTGCAGTTCACGCACATTGCCGGGAAAGGGGTAATGCAGCAGTGCCTGGCGCGCCGCGTCACTGAAGCCCTTGATCTGCCGCTGCTGGCGAGCGTTGAAGCGGGCCAGAAAGAAATCCGCCAGGTAATGAATGTCGTCACTGCGCTCGCGCAGCGGCGGCACCTGCAGGTTGAAGGTCTCCAGCCGGTAGAACAGGTCCTCGCGGAAGGTGCCCTGCTCGACGCATTCGGTCAGATTGCGGTTGGTGGCCGCAATGACGCGCACGTCCAGTTGTATTTCATGGTCGCTACCCACCGGCCTGACGTTGCCGTCCTGCAGGGCGCGCAGCAGCTTGGCCTGCAACGCGAGCGGCATTTCACCGATTTCATCGAGCATCAGAGTGCCGCCTTCGGCCTGTTGAAACAGCCCGGCGCGGGCCTTGCGCGCGCCAGTGTAGGCACCGGCCGCGTGGCCAAAGAATTCGCTTTCCATCAGCTCAGCCGGAATGCCGCCACAGTTGACCACCATGTAGGGCTTGCCGCTGCGTCCGCTTTCTTCGTGCACGGCGCGCGCTACCAGTTCCTTACCGGTGCCGCTTTCGCCCTGGATCAGCACCGGGCCGTCGGCACCGGCCATCTGCCGGATGTGCTGAAACAGCCGGCGCATGCCGCTGCTCTGACCGATGATGCCGTGGAACTGCTCCACTGCCATGATCGAGCGGTAGCGCTGCACTTCACGGCGCAGGCGGCGATTTTCCAGCAGGCGCTTGACGGTAAGCAGAAAATGATCGATTTCCAGGGGTTTGGTAAGAAAGTCATCGGCGCCATTTTGCAGTGCGTTGACCGCTTGCTGCACCGAGCCAAAGGCGGTGATGATCAGCACTGCCGGGGCGGGGGATAGGGCCTGCGCGGGCGGCAGCAGGCTCAGACCATCGGCACCGGGCAGGCGCAAATCGCTGATCAGCAAGTCGATCTCGGCCTGCTGCAGTGGGCCAAGGGCGTCCTCGGCACTGCCCCAGGCGGTGACCTGATAGCCCTCGGCCTCCAGCTCCTCCTGAAGTAATTCGCGCAGGCCGCTATCGTCTTCAACCAGTAACAGGTGTTCGGTGTGGCTCATGCATCCGCCTCCTTGTGTATGGGCAACAGCAGGCTGGCGCAGCATCCGCCCTCGGGTCGGTTGGCCAGCAGCAGGGCGCCGCCGTGCTCCTCAACGATGTTTTGTACGATGGCCAGACCCAGGCCGGTTCCTTCGCCGGGCACCTTGGTGGTGAAGAAGGGTTCCAGCAACTGAGTCACATCGCTGTCCGGCAGGCCGGGGCCATCGTCGCTGATGCAGATAATCAATTGCTGCTCGTTGTTGCTCAGACTCACCTCGACGCGGCTACGCGCCGCCTGCAGGGCATTGCGTAGCAGGTTCAGCAAGGCCAGTTCCAGTCTTGCCGGGTCGCCGAACAGCGCCGGCAGCGCGTGTTGATAGTGACGCTGCAGCTGTTTACCGGCCTGCTCGAACTCGGGGGTGATGGCGTCCAGCGCACTGTTGCTCAGTTGCACGGGATCAGTTTTGCGCAGGGTCGCGGCAGCGGGGCGGCTGTAATCAAGCAGTTGTTTCACGGTGCTGGTCAGGCGTGCGACTTGGGCGCGTATAGCGCTGAATTCGCGTTGCTGTGGCGAGTCTGGCTCGCTGCTGCGTTGCAGGCGACGGGCGCGGCCATCAATGACGCTGAGCGGCGCCCCCAACTCATGTGCGACGCCGCGGGCCATGCCGCCGATCGCCGCCATTTTCTCGTTGTCCTTGAGTTGCGCCAGCAGGGCGGTCTCCGCCGCGCGGTGCTCATCCACTTCGCGACGCGCCTGCTCGATGCTGTCGAGCATGTGATTGAGACCCTCGGCCAGCGCCGCGACCTCGGCCGGCCCCTCCAGTGCCGCGCGGTGGGAATGGTCACCCTGGGCAACCCGCTGCATATGCTCCAGCAGCTTATCTACGTGCCGACCTACGCCGCCGTAGTGGCCGAGCATGACGGCGCAGATAATAGTGAGCCCGAGCACGCCCCAGGCGGCCCAGGCGATGATCGTCAGTTGGTCCAGCGCGCGACCGAAATCGCTGGCGCGGCGGGTAATCTGGATCAGGCCTTGAATGTTGCCGCCAACATCAAACAGTGGCATGAAGTGGGAGAAAAGATGGCGCCCGCCGACCTGACTGAAGCCTTGCTGTGCCTCGCCAGTGGCGACAATCAGGTCGGGTATGCGGGTACGCGTGAGATCGCTTTCGGTAACGCCCGCCGAAGCCAGGCGCACGCCGTTGACGTCAAACACCGAGGCGCCGTACACCTCGCCGAGCACGAAGACCGAGCCCAGTGCCAGTTCAATAGCCTGGCGGTCGTTCTCGCCCAACGCGGTGCCGATGGGAATGCTGATGGCGCGGCCGATCAGCTCCAGGTCATTTTTCAGGCGTTGCTGCTGAAACTGGCTGGCCTGCTCTAGCCCAAAGCGGATGCCGAGTGCTGTCAGCAGCAAGAGTGGTAGCACCACAAACAGCAGCAGGGTGCGCTGCAGGCCACTCAGGCGCGTAGGAGCCAAACGGCGGGCTAGTGTGCCAAAACTAAACGGGTCTTTTTTGCTCATGTTTAAAAAAGATACATGTTATTTCGGTTAATGCAAGCTGATGCAGCTGGGCTTTGCCTGTGTTTAAAATATTTTATTGTTTTTAATCAGCTAGTTAGAGTGTTTTATGCAAAGCTGGCATGGTCTGTGTAATACCTTCAGTGAGTTCAACCGAAGGAGATACTCATGATGAACATTAAAAAGCTCAGTGCCGCTCTTGCCATTGCCACCATGACCGCTACCGCCGGTGTACCCTTTGCCATGGCGCAGTCAATGGACGGTGCCACCCAGCAGCAATACGGTGAGCCACAAGGCGCAGCCCAGGCATCGGCCCCGGTCAGCGAGGCGGATCTGGAGAAGTTCGTCAGTGCCGAGAAGAAAGTGAACGAAATTCGTGAGGACCTGACTGAGGAGCTGAGCAGTGCCGGCGACCAGCAGGAAGCCCAGGAACTGCAGATGGGTGCCCAGAAAGAGATGGTTGAGGCCATTCAGGACGAGGAGCTGGACATTCCGCGCTACAACGAAATCGCCTCGCGTATGCAGACCGACATGGAGCTGCGCCAGCGCGCTCAGCAATACAACTAAGACCTGATCAGGTCTGATCTCCATAGCGTTCGCCGCTATGGGAACGCACAAAAAGGGGCTTCGGCCCCTTTTTTGTGGGTGTTTCGTGGGGGCCGACTCAGGGTGCCTGGTCGTGCCGGTACTCCGGACGCAAGGCCAGTCCTTGCTTCAGGTAATCGACCAGCTGGCGCACTTTGGGTGAGAGATGGCGCTGCTGGGGGTACAACGCCCACACCGCGGTATGCGGTGGCTGATGTTGCGGCAGCAAGGCACGCAAGGCGCCGCTGCGCAAGTGTTCGCGCACATAGTAGTCCGGCAACTGGCACAGCCCGAACCCGCGCAAGGCAGCCTCCAGCACCGCTTGCCCGCTGTTGCAGCGCCAATTGCCCTGCACCCGCACCGGCACCTCCTTGCCGCGTTGCTGGAAACTCCACACATCGCTGCTGCCGATTAGGCAATTGTGCCGCGGTAACTCAGACAGGCTGTGCGGCGCGCCGTGGTGTACCAGGTAGCTTGGCGCCGCGCAAAGGTACATATGCCGCGGTGCCAGCCGGGTGGCGATCAGGCTGGAATCTTGCAGGCGCCCCAGGCGGATTGCCAGGTCGTAGCTGCCGTGCAGCAGGTCCAGCGTCTGATTGGTCAGGGTCATTTCGATTCGCAGCTGAGGATGCTGCTGCATGAAGTCGTCTACCAGCGGCATGATGAAGCTTTCGCCGTAGGCAACCGAGCAGGTCATGCGCAACAGGCCCTTGGGTTCGCTGCCCAGGTCGGTGATCGCCTGTAGCGCCTCATCGCGCGCATCCTGCAGGCGCTGGCAATGCTGCAGAAAGGTCTGTCCGGCCTCGGTCAAGCTGACTTTACGCGTGCTGCGGTAGAACAGGCGGGTTTGCAGACGGTCTTCGAGTCTCGCAATCTGCCGACTGACGTGGGATGAGGACAGGCCCAGACGAGTAGCCGCGCCGGTGAAGTGCCCGGTTTCAGCTACGGCTACAAATTCTTCGATACCTTCCCAGTTGCCCATGCACCAACGCCCCTGATTATCCCTGTATGGCAATAATGTTTTGTTCGGTGGGCGATTATCCACGAAACCGCGTTCTACTACACTTGCCTCCTGTCATTACCTCACTCACTGGAGAGCCTCATGATCAAGTCCCGCGCCGCTGTGGCCTTTGCGCCGAATGAACCCCTGCAGATCGTAGAAGTGGATGTTGCACCGCCGCAGGCCGGCGAGGTGCTGATTCGCATCGTTGCTTCCGGCGTTTGCCATACCGACGCCTACACCCTGTCTGGTCAGGACAGCGAAGGCGTGTTCCCGTGCATCCTCGGTCACGAGGGCGGTGGTGTGGTTGAAGCGATCGGCGAGGGTGTGACGTCTGTCCAAGTCGGCGATCATGTGATTCCGCTGTACACCGCTGAGTGCCGCGAGTGCAAATTCTGCAAGTCCGGCAAGACCAACCTGTGCAGCTCCGTGCGTACCACCCAGGGCAAGGGTTTGATGCCGGACGGCACCAGCCGCTTCAGCTACAACGGCGAGCCGGTCTACCACTACATGGGCTGCTCAACCTTCTCCGAATACACCGTGCTGCCGGAAGTCTCGGTCGCCGTGATTCCCAAGGAAGCACCGCTGGAAAAGGTCTGTCTGCTGGGCTGTGGTGTTACCACCGGTATTGGTGCGGTACTGAACACCGCCAAGGTGGAAGCGGGCGCGACTGTCGCCATCTTTGGCCTGGGCGGTATCGGTCTGGCCGCGATCATCGGCGCCAAGATGGCCGGCGCCAGCCGTATTATTGGTGTCGACATTAACCCGGCCAAGGAAGCTATCGCCCGGGAGCTGGGCATGGATGAGTTCGTCAATCCAAAGGACTACGACAAGCCTATTCAGGAAGTGATCGTGGAGATGACCGATGGCGGCGTGGACTACAGTTTCGAGTGCATCGGCAACGTGCAGCTGATGCGTGCCGCGTTGGAGTGCTGTCACAAGGGCTGGGGTGAATCCACCATCATCGGCGTGGCCCCGGCCGGTGCCGAGATCAGCACCCGTCCGTTCCAGCTGGTGACCGGCCGCGTCTGGCGCGGCAGCGCCTTCGGTGGCGTCAAGGGACGTACCGAACTGCCGAGCTATGTCGAGAAATCCCAGACCGGCGAAATCCCGCTGGACAGCTTCATCACCCACACCATGGGGCTGGATCAGATCAACGAAGCCTTTGATCTGATGCACGAAGGCAAGAGCATTCGCACCGTCATTCATTTTTAACGCAGCCGCAAGCCGCAAGCGCCAAGAAAACCTGCTCGGTGATGAACCGAGCGAGTTTCTGGAGGCTTGATGGGGCAGGTTGGGAATCTACCTGTCGCCCCTGCGCTCATGACCGTTCTGCTGGTCGCTTGCAGCTTGTAGCTTGCCGCTGAAATCGGAGGTTTCCTATGAACGATATTGAATTGGTTTCTGCCAACAAAAGTTTCGGCGGTTGGCAGAAGCGTTATCGGCACCAGTCCAAGGCGCTGCGGTGTGACATGGTGTTCGGTATTTACCTGCCGCCGCAGGCGGATCAGGGCAAGCCGCTGCCGGTGCTTTACTGGTTGTCGGGCTTGACCTGCAACGACGAGAATTTCAGCCAGAAGGCGGGCGCGCAGCGGCTGGCGGCCGAGCTCGGCATGGTGCTGGTGATGCCCGACACCAGCCCGCGCGGTGAAGGCGTGCCGGATGATGCGGCCGGTGCCTACGACTTCGGCCTGGGCGCCGGGTTTTACGTCAACGCCACCCAGTTGCCTTGGGCAGAGCACTACCGCATGTACGACTATGTGGTAGACGAGCTGCCAGCCCTGATTGAGGAGCACTTTCCGGTCAGCGATCAGCGCAGTATCAGTGGTCATTCGATGGGTGGGCACGGCGCTCTGGTGTGCGCTCTGCGCAACCCTGGCCGTTATCGCTCGGTGTCGGCCTTTGCGCCAATTACCCATCCGCTGGATTGCCCCTGGGGGCACAAGGCGCTGGGCAATTATCTGGGTAATGACCGCCAATCCTGGAAACAGTGGGACGCTTGCGAGCTGATCGCCGAGGCTGAAGAGCGTTTGCCCTTGTTGGTGGATCAAGGCGAGGCGGACAATTTTCTGACTGAGCAGCTCAAGCCCGAGGCGCTGGAAGCTGCCGCGCAGGCTGCCGGGCACCCGCTCACACTGCGCCGCCAGCCGGGGTACGATCACAGCTACTACTTTATCGCCAGCTTCATCAATGATCATTTGCGGCACCACGGCAAGGCGCTGGGTTTGCTCTGAGGGGCGGCTAGAACGTCTCGCCGGACACGGATGGCGGCTGTCCCTTGGCTGGTCAAAACGGTAGAATCGCCGGCACATTTGATTGGGTTAGGTGGCAGCATGCGCATTGGTCATGGCTATGACGTTCACCGCTTTACCGAGGGGGATTTCGTCACCCTTGGAGGCGTTCGGATTCCCCATCGTTTCAGCCTGTTGGCGCATTCCGATGGAGACGTGGTGCTGCATGCGCTGAGCGATGCATTGCTCGGCGCGGCGGCGCTGGGCGATATCGGCCAGCACTTCCCGGATACCGATGCCAACTACGCTGGCGCCGACAGCCGCGTGTTGCTACGCCACGTGCTTGGTCTGGTGCACGGCAAGGGTTGGAAGGTTGCCAACGTCGACGCCACCATCATCGCCCAGGCGCCAAAGATGGCGCCGCACATCCCGTCGATGCGCGGGCTGATCGCCGAAGATCTGCAGATCGCATTGGATCAGGTCAATGTAAAAGCGACGACGACCGAAAAGCTCGGCTTCACCGGGCGGGAAGAGGGTATCGCGGTGCACGCCGTGGCCCTGTTGTTGCCCGATGCTTGAGGCCGAACTATTAGGGCCGCGCGCCTGGGGCGAGCCTTGTGGTGCGGCGGTGCTGAAAGCGGCGCCCGAAGACTTCCGCGTTACCGAAGTGCTGGATATCGAGCTGTCCGGTGAGGGCGAGCACCTTTGGCTGTTGCTGGAAAAGCGCGGCCTGAATACCGAAGAGGTGGCGCGCAAGCTGGCCCGCGCCAGTGGCGTGTCTCTGCGCAACATAAGTTATGCCGGGCTGAAGGATCGCATTGCGGTCACCCGGCAGTGGTTCAGCCTGCAGTTGCCGGGCAAGGCCGATCCGGATTTCTCAGCGCTTTGGGGCGATAACCTCCGTTGCCTGCAACAGCTGCGACATAAGCGCAAATTGCAGCGCGGCGCCCATAGCGCCAACCGCTTTTTGATTCGCCTGACTGAACTGCAGGCGGATAAACCGCGACTTGATGCGCGTCTGCAGCTGTTGGCGGAGCAGGGCGTGCCCAATTATTTTGGCCCTCAGCGCTTCGGTTTTGCTGGCGGCAACCTGCACGATGCACGCAGCTGGGCAGAGCGCAGTGCGTATCCGCCAGCGCGGGGTACACGCTCGCGGCTGCTGTCTGCGGCGCGCAGTTATCTGTTTAACCAGGTGCTCGCCGAGCGTGTGGCGGCGGCCAACTGGAACACCGTGATGGCAGGCGACTGCCTGGCTTTCACCCAGAGTCGCAGCCAGTTTCCGGCGGCAGAGCTGGCAGCTGACGACCCCCGCGTAGCGCAGCTGGATCTGCACCCGACCGCTTCGCTTTGGGGCGCGGGTGAGCTGGACAGCAGCGGCGAGCAGGCAGACATGGAGGCAAGGGTAGCGGCGCAGCATCGGCTTCTGGCAGAGTGGTTGGCGGCGGCCGGACTGGATCAGGCGCGGCGCATTTTACGCCTCCCCATTACCGGTCTGACGTGGCATTATCCGTCCTCGGATTGCCTTGAACTTGAATTCACCCTGCCCACCGGCTGCTTCGCAACCGCGGTACTGCGCGAGCTGGTAGTGCTGGTCAGCCAGGCCGGTGGTGGGCTAGAAAGCGAAAACTGATGCGTATTCTGATAGCCAATGACGACGGTGTGCTGGCGCCGGGTATCAAAGCCCTGCACGGCGCGCTGGCGGACTATGCCGACTGCGTCGTGGTCGCCCCGGAAGAAGACCGCAGCGGCGCCAGCAGTGCCTTGAGCCTCGATCGGCCGTTGCGCCCCTTTGTGTATGAAAACGGTTTTATCGGCCTTAACGGCACACCGACCGACTGCGTGCATCTGGGCCTCAATGCCTTTTATGAAGATAGCGTGGATATGGTCGTCTCCGGCATCAACCTGGGCGCTAACCTGGGCGATGATGTGCTTTATTCGGGCACGGTAGCGGCGGCGCTGGAAGGGCGCTTTCTGGCGCGCCCGGCGATGGCCTTTTCGTTGGTGGGCCGGCAGACCGAAAACCTGCCCGCAGCCGCGGCCATTGCCCGGCAGATGGTCGAGGCCCACGACAAGCTCGACCTGCCGCCGCGGACCATTCTGAGCGTCAATATTCCCAACCTGCCGCTGGCGCAGATCAAGGGTATGTGCCTGACGCGTCTGGGCCACCGCTCACGTGCAGCGCGGCCGATCAAGTGGACTGACCCGCGCGGCAAGGAAGGCTACTGGATTTCAGTTGCAGGTGATGCCGAGGATGGCGGCGAAGGTACTGATTTTCACGCGGTCATGCAGGGTTATGTTTCGGTAACACCCTTGCGGGTCGACAAGACGCATTACGAAGTCTTCGACCACCTGCAAGGCTGGCTGGGTAATCTGGGCTGAACCATGGTGCGCGACGAACTTTATAAAAATGGCATCGGCATGACCTCCCAGCGTACCCGCGAACGGTTGTTGGAGCGCCTGTTTGAGGAGGGAATCCGCAACCTGCATGTGCTGGAGGCGATTCGCCGCACGCCGCGCCACCTGTTTGTGGATGAAGCACTGGCGCACCGCGCCTACGAAGATACTGCGCTGCCGATCGGCCACAACCAGACCCTGTCGCAGCCTTACATTGTGGCGCGCATGACCGAGTTATTGCTCGGCGGTGGCCCGCTCGACAAGGTGATGGAGGTCGGTACCGGCTCCGGGTACCAAACCGCCATTCTGGCCCAGGTGGTAGAGCGCATTTTCAGTGTGGAGCGCATTTATCCGCTGCAGGAGCGGGCCAAGGCCGTGCTCAAGGATATCAATATCCGCAACGTGGTGTTTCGCCACGCCGACGGTAACTGGGGCTGGCCACAGTACGGGCCTTACGATGCCATTCTGGTGACGGCCGCGCCGGCAGAGGTGCCGAAGGAACTGCTCAGCCAGCTGGCCGACGGTGGCCGTATGGTGATCCCTGTTGGGGAGCAGGACCAGCATCTGATGCTGGTGGTGCGCAACGGCGACGAATTCATTTATCAGCAGGTTGAACCGGTTCGCTTTGTGCCTTTGCTGGCGGGCGCGATTCGTTCCTGAATTACCCCCCAGAGGAAGGTGCAGGTGAGGGAATACATTTTTATTTTTCTGCGTGGCATCGCCATGGGTGCCGCGGATGTAGTGCCCGGCGTGTCAGGCGGCACTATCGCGTTTATCTCCGGTATTTACGATCGTCTGTTGGCGGCCATTGCGGCCTGTACGCCAGACAAGTTGCTGTGGCTGGCGCGCGGTCGTTTTCGCGAAACCTGGCAAGCTATCGACGGCGGCTTTCTACTCGCGCTGCTGGCCGGCATTCTCTGCAGTATCGCCAGCCTGGCGCGGGTGATCAGCTACCTGTTGGCTGAGCATGGTGTGCTGGTATGGTCGTTCTTTTTCGGCCTGATTTTGGTCTCGGTATATCTGGTAGGGCGTGAAATCCAGCGCTGGAATGCCGCGACGGTGGCCGCGGGTGTCATCGGCTGCGCTTTTGCCTACCTGATTACGGTGGCGTCGCCACTGGCGCTGAGTGTGACACCACTCACACTCTTGCTCGGTGGTAGCATCGCTATCTGCGCGATGATCTTGCCTGGCATCTCCGGCAGCTTCATTCTGCTGCTGCTGGGGTTGTACAGCGGTGTATTGCAGGCGGTGAAAGCGTTTGATCTGGCGTTGCTGGGCTGCTTTCTGCTCGGCTGCATCATTGGCATCCTGAGCTTTTCACGCTTGTTGTCATGGCTGCTGGGGCATATGCGCAACATTACCCTGGCCTTTTTGACTGGCCTGCTGATTGGCTCGCTGAACAAGGTCTGGCCCTGGAAGGAAACCCTGACCTGGCGTACCGATAGCCACGGCGAGCAGGTTCCTTTGCTGCAGCAGAACCTGCTGCCGGCACAGTATCAAAGCGTCAGCGGTGAGCCCTCCTTGTGGCAGGCCGGGTTGGCGTTGATGGCCCTGGCCGTGGTATTAGTGTGGCTATTGGACTGGTGGGGGCGGCGCTCGGCTGCCTGACATCGGTACCACTGCTGCAGTAGGGAAAGAACGGGAGCCAACCTGGAAATGGGGCGGTGTGTGCGTTACAGGCTACAGGCGGGTGTGAAAATCAAACAGCTAGGTATTTCTTTGCTGGCTATGCTGCTGGTTGCCTGTGCCGGGCCTTCCGGCACTGTTCCTATTGACGAGCGCGGCCGCGGTGGGCAGCGCGCCAATACTGTTACATCCGGTTACCATACAGTTCAACGTGGCGAAACCCTGTACCAGATTGCTTTTCGCTATGGCTGGGATTGGAAAGCACTCGCCAGCAACAACCATATGGCGGCCCCTTACACCATTTATCCCGGACAGCGTATCAACCTGAATACGCGCACGGCATCGCGTCCTGCGCCGGTTAGACCTTCGTCCAATAGCACGCGACCGCCTACCGCCAGGCCAGTCCCGGCCAGCACTGGATCGGCGGTCGTCTCGCGCCCAACCACCCAACCCAAACCCGGGCTCACCACCACCACAACACCGGTGACGCCGCGCGCTACCACGCCGCCGCCACGGACGCCGCCGACCGCCGCTGCGCAGGCCAGTCTGCCGACTACAGTGGCTGGTTGGAACTGGCCCGCGCGCGGCACACTGTTGGCGCGTTTTCAGTCAAACGGCAGTTTGAATAAAGGGATTGATATTGCCGGACAATTGGGTGAGCCTGTGAAAGCGGCCGCTGATGGTGTTGTGGTGTACGCCGGGCGCGGATTGATCGGTTACGGCGAGATGATCATCATCAAACACGACGAAACCTATCTGAGCGCTTACGCGCACAACAGCCGCTTGCTGGTCAAGGAAGGCGACCAGGTAAAAGTCGGCCAGACTGTCGCAGAGATGGGTAGCAGCGGTACTGACAGGGTGAAATTGCACTTCGAGATCAGACGAAAAGGCCAACCTGTAGACCCGTTGGCGTATTTGCCGAAATCTTGATGCTAAGGTGTTGTTGCTGACACAAAGTTGTCATGTCGTACAGGCAGGCTGCCTGAACAAGCAGAGATGTTTGCACAGGTATGAATGTTGGGCGGCTCGGTCGATACTCATGCTGTCGGCCAGTGGTGGGTCGTTGCTGCAGTAGCTTTCATACCGCGTTTTGACCGGAAATGGGGCATGTATATGGCAGTCAAAAATAAGAAACAGCCAGGGCAGACCATGATGGACCAACCCACGCCGTCTGAGCGTGGTATCAAGGATGATGAGGAGGCTGCAATGTCTGCTTCAACAACTGCCGCAAAAAGAGCAACGCCACGTAATCACAAGCGTGAAAACGCTTTTGAGTTTACCAAGCAGCTGGATGCCACTCAGCTGTATCTCAATGAAATCGGTTTTTCCCCGCTGTTGACCCCCGAAGAGGAAGTGCATTTTGCGCGACTTGCGCAGAAGGGTGATCCTGCCGGTCGCAAGCGCATGATCGAGAGCAATTTGCGCCTGGTGGTGAAAATTGCCCGACGCTACGTCAATCGCGGCCTGACCCTGCTCGACCTGATCGAAGAGGGCAACCTTGGCCTGATCCGCGCCGTGGAAAAGTTTGATCCGGAACGTGGCTTCCGTTTCTCTACCTACGCTACCTGGTGGATTCGGCAAACCATCGAGCGCGCGATCATGAACCAGACGCGCACCATTCGCTTGCCAATCCACGTCGTCAAGGAACTTAATATCTATTTGCGCGCCGCGCGTGAACTGACGCAGAAGCTCGATCATGAGCCCTCGCCGGAAGAGATTGCCTTGCTGCTCGACAAACCGGTTGCGGACGTCAAGCGCATGCTCGGTCTGAATGAGCGGGTGGCTTCAGTGGATATGTCACTGGGGCCGGATTCAGACAAGACGCTGCTCGATACGCTGACGGACGATCAAGGTAGCGATCCTTGCGATCAGCTGCAGGACGACGACCTAAACACCAGTATCGACAGCTGGCTCTCCGAGTTGACCGAGAAGCAGCGCGAGGTTGTGACTCGTCGCTTCGGTCTGCGCGGCCACGAAAGCAGCACGCTGGAAGAAGTGGGTCGCGAGATAGGTCTGACCCGTGAGCGCGTACGCCAGATTCAGGTAGAGGCCCTCAAGCGCCTGCGCGATATTCTTGAGCAGCACGGCCTGTCCAGCGAGTCTCTGTTTCAGTAAGGCTGGAAACCTGCTGGCCAGATAGCGCTTCACCGTCTCTGGCGGTGAAGCGTGCATTTCCCCCATCCGCATCGTACGCGTAGCACCCCCTCCCGTTTTATCGGTAGTTGAAATGCTCTGCCACTTCGCCGTATGTGCCGTTATAGTAGCCACTGGATGCCCCTGGCAGGGCTTGCTGAAGGCGCGTTCGCGCCATACAAGAGGAATTTGTGCAATGGAACTGACTACTCTGATTATTCTTGTGGTGCTGGCGGTAGGCTTGATCTACGCCATCATGCTGTACAACCAGTTGGTCAGCGTGAAGCATGCGGTCAGCCAGGCCTGGTCGAACATCGATGTGTTGTTGCGTCAGCGTCATGATGAATTGCCCAAGCTGGTTGAAGCCTGCCGCCGTTACATGCAGTACGAGGGTGAGACACTGGAGCGCGTGATCGCGGCGCGTGGCGCTGTGGCAAGCGCACGCCAGCAAAGTGATGTGAAGGGTGTTGGCGTTGCCGAGACGGCGCTGCGCAGCGGGCTGGGCCAACTCTTTGCGCTGGCCGAAAATTACCCGGAGTTGAAGGCCAGTGAGTCGTTCCAGCATTTGCAGGAACGCATTACCGGACTGGAGAACGGCATTGCCGATCGCCGCGAGCTGTACAACGCGGCGGTGAATATCAATAACGTGCGTATCGAGCAGTTTCCGGAAGTGCTGCTCGCGCGCCTGTTTTCCTTCAAATCTGCCGAGTTGCTGCAGTTTACCGACGAGGAGAAGGCCGACGTTAATCTGCGGGCGCTGTTTTCATGATTGATGTGCATGGGGTGATGTGGTTGTCCCCAGCGCATTACTATCTGTTTACCGGGCTGGCCACCGCTGCGGCCGTGGCATGCCTTTATCTGATGTTGACGCGCTTGCAGCGCGCACGTTGGATCGAAGATACACCTACCTCACGCGTTCGTTCAGCGGCGCAGGGCCTGGTTGAGCTCAATGGCATGCTGGACGCTGGTGGGCATGAGCCGTTGCTGTCACCACTGGCAAAGCGCCCCTGCCTCTGGTATCGCTTCCGGGTGGAGGAGCACAAGGGCAATTCCGACCGGGACAGTCAGTGGCGTACGGTGGAGCAGGGCGTGTCAGAACGGCCTTTTCTGCTACGCGACGCTACCGGCGCCTGTTGGATCAATCCGCTGGGCGCTGAGGTGCATCCCAAGCACCGTCGTCGCTGGGAGGGCAGCCAGCGCTGGCCGGCGGAAACGTCCGTTGCCAAGGGGTTTTTGGGTAGCCTGCTGCGCAAGCGCTATAGATACACCGAAGAGTGGTTTGTAGCGGAAGAGCCGTTGTATGCCATAGGCTGGTTCGAGAGCCGCGGTGGTGGACGTGAGGCGGTGGATATGAACGCGCTGTCACGCCAGGTAATCAGCAACTGGAAAGCGGATTACCCTGATCTGCTGGCGCGTTTTGACCGCAATGGTGACGGCAAGATCGATCTGGAAGAGTGGGAGCGGGTGCGCCGCGCGGCCAATCAGGCTGCAGAGCAGGAGGCACGAACTGCCGGGCAAGCGCCGGTGGTACATGTATTGCGCAAGCCGGCGCGCCGAGGTTTGCCCTTTGTACTGTCGGATCATCACCAGGATGACCTCAGTAACAGGCTGCGCGGCAACAGCAGGTGGGCCCTGGTCGGACTGGCCTGCAGTGCCACCCTGGCTTGCTGGCTCTGGTTGGCCTGAGGGTCGTTAGCTGATTTCCGAGCTGCTGCGAGTCTTGCTGGTCTCGGCGCGGTACTGCACTATCCAATCGCCGAACGCGGCAGCTGACAGCGGCCTGCTGTAATAGTAACCCTGGCCTTCGTTGCAACCCTGGGCAATGACGTAGGCTTCCTGTTCGGCGGACTCCACACCCTCGGCGATGACCTCCATATTCAGGCTGCGGCCGAGCTGAATGATGGCCCGCACGATGGTGGCATCGTCTTCGTCGACCAGAACGTCCTGGACGAAGCTCTTGTCGATCTTGATCTTGTCGAGCGGCAGGCCGCGCAGGTAGCTCAGCGAGGAGTAGCCGGTGCCGAAATCGTCAATCGCGATCAGTACGCCGGCCTTCTTGAGGCTGTTGAGGTGGCTCGCTGCAGCGGCAATATCTTCCATCAGACCGGTCTCGGTCACTTCCATTTCCAGGCAGTGGGCCGGCAGTTGATAGCGCTGCATCAGGTTGGTCACCACACGTGACAGCTCGCTGTGGTGAAGCTGCACTGTGGACAGATTGACCGCCATGCGCAGCTCGTTGAACCCCTGATCATGCCATTCGCGCAGCTGTTTGCAGGCCTGATCCAGTACCCACTCGCCAATGCTGATGATGATGCCGTTCTGTTCCGCCAGAGGAATGAACAAGTCTGGCGGTACCAATCCGCGTTCGGGATGCTGCCAGCGCAGCAGCGCCTCCACACCGACTACCTCATGGGTCGCGTAGCTGACCTGCGGTTGGTAGGTCAGGTGAAACTCGTTTCGCTCCAGCGCACCGCGTAGCTCCTTGTCGAGCTCTCGGCGCACACGCATTTCACTGTCCAGACTGGCGATGTAGAACTGGTAGCGGTTCCGTGAGCGGGCCTTGGCCAACATCATGGTTTGTTCGGCTTTCTGCAGCAGTTTCTCGGCGTTGTCGCCGTCGTCGGGGAACAGGGTGATGCCGATGGTTGCCCGCAAGCTGACAGTGTGGTCGCCCAGCTCGAAGGGGCGGCTCAGGTCGTCGAGAATGGTCTGCGCCAGTTCAGCGGCCTCGTAAGGCTCACCGACGCCGGTTTGCACCAGGGCGAACTGATCGCCACCCAGGCGAGCCAGGCTACCCAGACGGCCACTGTTGGCACGCAGGCGGTCGGCGACGGTTACCAGCAGGCTGTCGCCAGATTGATAGCTGAATTGCTCGTTGATTTCCTTGAAGTCATCCAGGCCGCAACAGAGCACCGCAACGCCCCGCTGGCGGCGTCCGGCATCGGCGAGAATGCGCGCGAGCTGCTCCTGCAGCATGCTGCGATTAGGTAGCCCGGTCAGGTGATCGTGCTGCGCCATGTGCAGCAGGTTGGCCTCTGCTTCGCGGCGCCTGCTGCTGTTGCGTTCGATTGACTCCAGCAGCTCGTTGGCCTTTCTGATCCATAAGCCCAGTTCGTTCTTTTCCTGCCCGGGTAGCATGGGAATGTGCATCTTGCCGGGGTGGTCGGGGTTTATGTCGGCAATGCGGTCGATGATGCCGGCCAGCGGCTTGGTCAGCAGAATGTGGTACAGCAGATACAGGGCAAAGGCCATGGCCATGGCGCGTAGCACGCCAGACAGCAGAATGATCAGCGAGCTTTGTAGAAAGTCTTCGCCGTAGGGCGCGGTATCCAGCGTGATGCGCAGGTCACCGTAATACTCGTTGTAGGGTTCGCGACCAAAGAGTCCGACGCTGTATTGCTGCTCGACGCCAAACAGCCAGTCGGTCAGCGTGCGATAGGGAGAATCTTTCAGAGGGCGTTCGCGGCTGGCCAGCTGGGTTTCATCGGGGTGGCCAATGGCGGCGTAGCGAACGGCTTCATGCTCGAACAGGCCGCCAATGACCTGCAGCGCCATCTCGCGGTCCAGGCTGTAAACGGCCTGGGTGGCGGGGTCCTGCGACATGGCGAGGATCTGCTCGGCGTTGCTGTCGATCAGCTGGCTTTCCTTGCGCAGGTCGTAGGCGATTTGCCCCATGCTGAGTACCACACCGACCACGAGTGCCCAGAGCAACACCAGACGCAGTAGCTTGATGGAAAGGCTGTGGCGGCGCTCTAGCTTCAAGATCTTCTTATTCCTGTCATGGTCAGTTGAGCTTCAGGGCCATCATGCAAGTATCTGATTGGCCTGCGCAACTCCTGCAATCATTGTTATTCGTTTGTGCAGTGTTAAGTCGAGTATCGACAAACTGCAGTGTGACGTCAAAGTGAAATCACTTTTGCCGGCCCAGAACGCACAACACCCCGCCGGAGCGGGGTGTTGTTGAACTGCAGTAACTGCGATCAGGCAGCGAAGTTCTTCGCTACGAAGTCCCAGTTGACCAGGTTCCAGAATGCTTCGACGTACTTGGGACGAGCATTGCGGTAATCGATGTAGTAGGCGTGTTCCCAAACATCGCAGGTCAGCAGTGGAGTGTCACCAGAGGTGATCGGGTTGCCGGCGCCGATGGTGCTTGCCAGGGCCAGAGAGCCGTCAGCCTTCTTGACCAGCCAGCCCCAACCAGAGCCGAAGGTGCCGATGGAGGTTTTGCTGAACTCTTCCTTGAAGGCAGCGAAGGAGCCGAATGCCTTGTTGATGGCCTCAGCCAGCTCGCCAGTGGGTTCGCCGCCGCCGTTCGGGCTCAGGCAGTTCCAGTAGAAGGTGTGGTTCCAGATTTGCGCTGCGTTGTTGAATACGCCGCCGCTGGATGTCTTGATGATCTCTTCCAGGCTTTTACCTTCGTACTCGGTGCCCGGAACCATGTTGTTCAGGTTAACAACGTAGGTGTTGTGGTGCTTGCCGTAGTGGTATTCCAGAGTTTCCGCAGAGATGTGCGGTTCCAATGCATTCTTCTCGTAGGGGAGTGCTGGTAATTCAAAAGCCATGATTTATCTCCATCATCAGGTATCAGGGTCCAGAAACGGAATACTGCTTACTGTACGACCGGCTTCACCGCTCTACAGTTCGATCAAGTTGGCCACGGCTGCCACGCGGGCAGAGTAGACAATCTGTTACGCCTCTTTTGCCGGAGCTGATACTGGCTCCTTGGGGCGCTGCCCGTCTTGCGATCGGGAAGTCTTGATGATAGCACCTGAAAGCGGGCCTATCCACGCACCAAGTATAGGGTTATAGCGATTCAGAGTGTCTGCAACGCTGGTCTGGCGAGGGACCAGGCCACTGCCAGCATCATCGCGGCAACTGCCAGATCGATGCAGCGCCAGGTCACGGGGCGGCTCAGTAGTGGGGCCAACCTGGCTGAACCCAGTGCCAGAAGGCTGAACCAGAGTACCGACGCGCTGACCGCGCCCAGGGCAAAAACCAGCGGCAACGGATTCTGTGCGCCAACCGACCCGATCAGCACCATGGTGTCGAGGTAGACGTGGGGATTGAGCAAGGTCACCGCCAGGGTGCTGAGCAGCACCGCCCGACGCGAGCGGCGTGGCTGCTTGCCTGCGTTCATCGCATGGGGTGACAGCGCCCGGCGCAGCGCCTGCATGGCATAAAGCGAGAGAAACGCCACGCCCGCCCAGCGGGTAATTTCCATTGCCAGCGGATGACTTTGCAACAGCGCTGCCAGGCCGAATGTCCCGGCCAAGATTAACACGGCGTCACAGCTCATGCAGATCAGCGCGGCGCTGATGTGATATTCACGGCGCAGGCCCTGTGCCAGCACGAACGCGTTTTGCGCGCCTATGGCCATGATCAATCCGGCGGCGATAAACAGACCGTTGGTGTAACTGTGCAGCAGAGTGGGCATGGCGCGCGCCTTTTGGCCAGGTAAGTGGGCGCATTCTGGCGTGGCCAGGTTTATTAAAAAAGAGAATAATACTGATGAGATATAAGAGAAATTAATCATGCTGGATTACAAGTTGCTGGCCGCGCTGAATGCGGTGATAGAGCACGGCGGGTTTGAGCGCGGTGCCGCAAGCCTGGGGCTGTCCCAATCGGCGGTGTCGCAGCGAATAAAGCTGTTGGAGTCGCGTCTGGGAACGCCGGTGCTGGTCAGAATGTCGCCGCCGCAGGCAACCGCAGCCGGGCAGCGGCTGCTCAACCATGTGCAGCAGGTGCGGTTGTTGGAGCGCGATCTACGCTCCGACCTGCCGGCAATGGATAGCCGTAGCGGCATGTCGCGTTTGCGCGTCGCGCTGAATGCAGACAGCCTGGCGACCTGGTGGGCGCAGGCGATCAGTGGCTGGTGCAGCGCCGAGCAGGTGCTGCTGGATATGCAGGTGGAAGATCAGGACGTAGGCCTGCGGCGGATGCGCAACGGCGAGGTGGCGGCCTGTGTCTGTGCCACCGAGCAGCCGGTCGCGGGGGCGCGCAGCCTGCTGCTGGGCCATATGCCTTATCTGGCGGTGGCCAGCCGCGAATTTATTGCGCGGCACTTCCCGGATGGTGTGAGCATTGCGCAGTTGCCGCAGGTTCCAGCCATTGTATTTGGCCCTGACGATCAACTGCAGCACCGCTTTTTACGTCAATTGGGTGTGACGGGTGAATTCGAATATCACCTCTGTCCGTCTTCCGAGGGTTTTGTCCGCTTGCTCACGGCGGGCGTTGGTTGGGGCATGGTGCCAGCGCTGCAAGTCGCAACCGAGCTGCGCAGTGGCGTGTTGTGTGAGCTGGTGCCCGGGCAGGCGCAGGAGGTCGCGCTGTACTGGCATTACTGGCGCAATGGCGGGCAACTGCTCGAAGGCTTGACCCGCGAGCTGGCGGCGCGGGTGCCAAGGCTGCTGGGCTGATTATTCCAGGTGCATTTCGCCGGAGCCGGGCAGCTTCTCGATACAGTCCGAGCCAAGCAGGCGTGAAGGGGTGTAGTAGCCCGGTGCGGGTTCGTTGCCACGCAGAAACTCGACGGCGAACAGGGCGCCTTCGGTTGTTACGTCGTAACCGTTGGCGGTCTGAATGCGGGCGGTAATCTTCTTGCCGGCGCGGTTCTGTGCCTCGCCCCAAACGTAGGTGCGCGCTTTTTCCCGTTGGCTGCTGTCTGGCCCGAGAATCCGGCGACCGACGAGATGCTTGAGCAGCGCCTGTACCGGCGGCAGCCCGAGCAGCGGTCGCAGGCGGTCCAGCCGTCGCAGACGCGTGGCGGCGCTGGGCGCCATGGGAATGAAGACTTCAATGTCGTCGATGCCGGTCGAGAACCAGGCCGTGGCGATATCGCCCCAGGGAATGGTCACGGCGTGCTTGGTGCCGTTGCCAAAGTCGATGTCGCGGCTTTGGTAGGCCAGCGGCACGGTTTTGATCTTGTCGTCCTTGCGAATGCGTCCACCGTACTTCAGACCCTCCACCGAGGTCCTCGCGGTGCCGGGAGAGAAGCTGCTGCGCGAGTCAAAGCCGAGTGCCAGCCGGTCGGCGTCGGGCAGCGCCTCTTTCAGTCGAGCGGCGATGCAATCGGTGGGGATCACGTCAAAGCCGACGCCGGGGCAAATGACAATATTGGCTTCGGTGGCCTCGTTGTGACGACTTTGGGCGGCGACAAACACATCAATCTCGCCGGTAATGTCGAGGTAATGACATTGATTTTGCAGGCAGGCGTCGATCATCGGCTGACTGGTTGCCGAGAAGGGTCCGGCGCAGTGCACGACGATGCTCATGCCTTCGACGCCCTGGCGTGTGGCGCTGGCATCATCGAGACGAAAGTGACGTGCCTGCAGCTTGAGTTCGGCGGCAAGATCGGCAACCGCTTTCTGGTTGCGCCCTGCCAGTACCGGCGTCAGCCCACGGGCCACAGCCTCCCTTGCCAGCAGCGAACCTGCGTATCCATTAGCACCGTAAATCATCCATTCAGCCATTCCGTCACTCCTCGATCCCGGGAAGGTTCAGGGTAATGTCTGCGCGGAGGATGCGCCAGCGGGTTGAGTGCGCTGGTGGGCGCAAAAGCGCCGTTGTGTGAACCGGCGCGCTATCGATCAGCGGTCAGCGAATGACCTGGCCACGGTAGATGCGCACGCTGCCGCTGGATGCTGCGGGCGCCGGCTCAGCCGCTGTACTGGAGCTGCGTTGGGCACTGGCCTGATATTGCCGTGCAGCGATGGCCCCCTGGGCGACCATGCTGTCTTCCGCTACGGGCGCTGGTGGCGCGACCATCTCGGCCAGACGGCTGCCCAGCTCGCGGATGTCTGCGAAGGGGCAGTCCTTGCTTAGTCCGATCATGCTTTCCACGGCGTCCGGATCACCCAGACGCACGGTTACCCCTAATGAGCGCTTGATATGGCGCCGCAGGCTGGTCATGCAGTCAAGGGTCGCTCGGTTGAACTGCGCTTCTGCAATCATGCTTTTACCCCCGAAGTATCAATGGCCGCGCAAGGTGCGGTAGCCAAGGCAACAATCTGCAAGCAGAATGTGTACCAATACGCAGATTTACCGGATATCGGCAGCTCGGGGCGGGATCAGGGCGCTTCAGCGCTGGCATGTGGCGCTTGTATGCTATGCCTTGGTGCGAGCCTGCACCGCTCTGGCGCGGGCTTTCGGCAGAAATTGATAAGTGGGGGATGTATGAAGGATCAGGACAGGAGCGACGACTTGCCCAGCTTGCATGCGAGCCGTGACGATGGCTTTGAGCCGGCCGCTGCCGCGCGCCGGGCGCCGGCCAGTGGTCTGCGCGCCGAGCCGCCCACGGCGCTGCCTGCGCGCGGCAACGGGCCCCTGTGGGCACTCTGCGCGGCGCTGTCACTCGCATTGGTCGCGCTGGGTTACTGGACTTACCAGCAACAGACCCTGCTCAAGCAGCAACTGGTCGCAACCCAGACCAGCTTCGCGAGAATCAGCGAAGAAGCCTCCGGGCGTATCCAGGACATCACCGGCAAGGTCAGCGCCAACGAGTCATCACTCAGTGCCGCCGAGCAGGCACGTAATGCCCGGGTGGCAAAGCTGGAGAGCCAGATTGCGGCGCTGGGCCAGACCCTGGGTGAGCACGATGGCCGCCTGAGCACGGCGAATGCGGGCAGCTCTGATCTGGCCAAGCGGTTGGCGACGCAACAGACCGAGCTGGCCGCGCTCAGCGCCAGCGCAGCGGCAGCGGAGCAAGCGTTGAAGCAGCAGGATCAGCGGCTCGACAACCTGACCGAGCAGCTGACTGCCGCCAACACAGCCCTCAGCGATTTGCAGGCACAGTTGGGCAGCCTGGACGGGTTGCAGCAGCAGTTGGCAGACCAGGCTGCGCAGCTGGCGAGTCAGCAACAGGCCGTGCAGGCCTTGCAGAGCAAAGGCAGTGGTGATGTTGAGCAGAGCCTGTTGATCATGCGCACCGAGCTGGATCAGCGCGCAGCGCAAACCGATCAGGCGCTGGATGCAATCAACAGTTTCCGCCTGCAGACCAACCGCAGCATCACCACGCTGCAAAACCAGCTGGCGGCGCTGCATGCGCAGGTGCAGGGCAACTGATGAACTTTCTGGCCCATTTGCTGATGGGCTCGCAAACACCTCAGCAGGCGCTGGGCAGCTTGCTGGGGGATTTCGTCAAGGGACCGGTGCAGCAGATTGCCCTGCCGGATGAGGTGCGCGGTGGCATCTGGCTGCATCGCCGGATCGACGTGTTCACCGACAGCCATCCGCTGGTGTTGCAGAGCAAGGCGCGGGTGAGTGCTGAGCGCCGACGGTTTGCCGGCATCATGGTGGACATGTTCTACGACCACCTGCTGGCTCATCATTGGCAGCGGTTTTCTGATCAGCCGCTGGCAGTGTTCGCACAACAGGCCTATCGGGATGTGTTGAATCAGCCTGAGCTGATTCCGGAGAACGCCCGACCGGTGATTGCGCACATGAGCGAGCACGACTGGCTGAGCAGTTATGCACAGCTACCCCACCTGCATCGCGCGCTCGACAATATGGCGCGTCGCTTGCGTCGGGATAACCCGCTGCCTGGTGCGGTGGCTGAGCTGGAGGCGGATTACGCGGCGTTTGAAGATGACTTCCTGCATTTCATGCCTGAGGTGCAGGCGTATGCCGCCGATCAGGCGGCGTTGCTGAGTGCGGGCGGCGTCGATTTGATCGTGCCGTCAGGCAGGTCCAGCGCCTGACTCACCGCTGACTGGGCTTCGCGTGCCAATTGGTTGCGGTTGCCTTCATGGCTGTCCAGTGGGGGCAAGAAGTGCAGATGCACATCAATGGTGTGCGCGCCGAGCAGGCGCAGCAGGTGTTGCGAAAACTCGTCGTCGTTGATGAAGGGCGCAACCTGATCGACGGCGCCATTCAATCGATAGGCGACCGCGACCGGCTGTACCGGTACCGCAGCGTCTATCGCACTGCCTAACAGCCGGCCGTGAAAAGTACGCACGCGATCACCGGCGGTGGTGGTACCTTCGGCAAAGATCACCAGGCTGCGGCCCTGCTGTAAAACCTCGGTCAACTGCTGCAGGCACTGACTGACGGATTTGCCGCGCTGGATGAAGCAGGTGCCAGCCGCCGCGGCCAGCCAGCCGATCACCGGCCACTGGCGCACCTCGGCCTTGGAAAGAAAGTGCACCGGCGCCTGCGCACCCAGCACTACGATATCCAACCAGGACACGTGGTTGCTGACCCACAGCGCGGTATCGCTGACCGGCGCGCCGTGCACATGCAGGCGCAGTGGTAGCAGGCGGATCAGGTTACGCATCCACCAGCGGGTCAAACGTTGCCGCTGTCCATCCAGGAAGGCTGGCTTGAAAGGCTGCAGCAGGGCCACCCAGGTGGCCAACAGCAGGCCACAGGCAATCCAGCCCACCACCGCCACTAGACGCACCGCCTTGTTCAGCGTCATCCTCAGCTCGCCTTGAAGTGACGGGCGTAGCGCGGACAGAGCTGTTCGCGGCGCAGCAGAATGAACACATCGGCGCAGTTGAACTCCGGGTCCCAGCACGGCTCGCCGCAGACCTTGGCGCCCAGGCGCATGTAAGCCTTGAGCAGCGGTGGCAGTTGCGCGGTCAGGTTGGCCGGCAGGTCCCGCTCGGGGATCGGCAGACGCGGGATGGCGTTCAGGTACTCGCGGCTCAAGTAACGGCCGCGCAGCCGCTGCATGATGGCATGGGCCTGCAGGCCACCGTCCTGCATGTCGATACTGGCGCAGCCCATCAGGTAGTTGTAGCGGCGCTCGTTCATCAGCTGCGCCAGGCCGGACCAGAGCACCGAAATGGTCGCGCCATTGCGGTAGTCGGCGTGTACGCAGGTGCGGCCAATTTCCATGATGTCGCCACGCAGGTCTGTCAGGCCCACCAGTTGAAACTCGCTTTCACTGTAAAAGCCACCGGCGGCAGGCGCGCGTCGGCTATCCAGAATACGCGTGGTGGCCACCACGCGATCAGTGCTCAGGTCGCGCACGATCAGATGTTCGCAGTGCAGGTCGTAGTGGTCCTGATCCAGCCCTACCTCGCTGGTGTGCAGCTGGGCGCCGCACTCTTCGGCAAAAACCTGATAGCGCAAAGCCTGTGCGGCTCTGAGGTGGCGGGCGTCGGTAACCAGTTCTACCGCCAGCTGGCGGCTGTTGGAGTCTTCGAGGGCGAGCGCTGCTTGTGACATGGACACCTCCATCCGGGCATCTGTTATTTGATGTACAGGCTGAGCCTATGGCGCTCGGGTGTCAGGCTTGTGAATACTTGGTGACGTTCGTGTTACTGCGTACATCTTGATACAGGTCAGGGAGTGTTTGTCCTGCCTGCTCTATAAGGGTCGCTCCAATGACGGGTTCAGGAGTGGCAGCAATGGCAGTGGCAAGGGTGTTGTTTGATAACGGTCCGCACAAGGTGTTGTGTTTCGACCAACTGGTGACCGGTGATGGCGTGCAATCCAACCAGTTTCTGATCATTGATCACGATCAGCACGCGTTGCTTGATCCGGGTGGCGACCTGACCTACATGCCGTTGTCGCTGGCGGTCAGTCGCTATATTCCGCTGACCGATCTGACCTATGTGTTTGCCTCCCACCAGGATCCAGACATCATCGCCTCGCTCGACAAATGGTTGCTGCACACGCGCTGTCAGGTGGTGTGCTCCAAGCTGTGGGCGCGCTTCCTGCCGCATCTGAGTGCCGGTTATCTGAATCGCCAGTTGGGGATGTCGACCACCGACCGCATGATTGCGATTACCGACCGCGGGGCCGATATACCGCTGGGCAAATCTATTCTCAAGGTGCTGCCGGCGCACTTTCTGCATTCAGTCGGCAATCTGCAGTTCTTTGATCCGATCAGCGGCATTCTGTTTTCAGGTGATATGGGCGCCTCAATGCTCGACGATGCGGAACCTGTGGCCGACTTTGCTACTCACAAATCCAGTATGGAGGGCTTTCACCGGCGCTATATGGCCGGTAACAAGGCCTGCCGACTCTGGGCCAACATGGTTCGCCAGCTGGCGCCGGCCATGCTGGTGCCGCAGCACGGCCGCCCCTTTGTAGGCCCTGTTATGATCAACGCTTTTCTCGACTGGATCAGTCAGCTGGAATGCGGCCTCGATCTGCTCACGCAGGACGATTACCGCATTCCCTGAGCTGCCTCGGTCGCCTGGTATCGGGTACAAGGAGTTTTATGTCGTCGCGCGTGTATGAGTGGCATCAGGACAACCAATTCACCCTGCGCGTGGACGGACACCGTTACTTCCCGCGTTTGCTTGAGGCCTTTGATCAGGCGCAGAGCAGTATCGACATCGAGATGTACCTGGTCACTTCCGGAGCCAGTTGCGATCAGGTCATCGATGCGTTGTTGCGAGCGGCCGAACGCGGGGTGGAAATACGCTTCCTGTTTGATGCCATCGGCAGTGAAAAGCTGAAGGAGGATGACCGTGACCGTCTGCGTGATGGTGGCGTAGAACTGCGCATATACAACCCCGCGTCCTGGTATCACGGGCGCCGCATGTTCCACCGGGACCACCGCAAACTGATCATTATTGATCGGCGTATCACCTTTGTCGGCGGTACTGGCTTTACCGATGAGTTCTGCCAGACCGACGACGATGGCCAATGCCCGCGTTGGCACGAGCAGATGCTGGAGGTGCAGGGGCCGGTGGTGGCTGACTGGCTCGATCTGTTTGAGACCGAGTGGGGGCGGGTAGGCCGTTTTCAGCGACGGGGGCTGTCTGCCGTGCGGCGCGTGCAAATACCGCCCCAACCCAAGAACGGCGAAGGTTATGGCAGAGTCTCCTACATCGGCGCACGGGAGCAGAAGGAGGTGGTTGCCTCGCTGCTCTCAGCTCTGGCTGACAGTAGCGAACGGGCCTGGCTGGCCACGCCGTACTTTCTACCCTCCTGGCGTATTCGGCGGTCTTTGATGCGCGCCGCGCGGCGCGGTGTTGATGTGCGCTTGTTACTCTGCGGCACCAGCATCGATCATCCCGCCGTGCTCTACGCCGGCCAGCGTTACTACCGGCGGCTGCTCAAGGCCGGCGTGCGTATCTTTGAATTTCAACCGCGTTTTACCCACCTGAAGACCGCCATGGTCGACAACTGGGTGTCGCTCGGCTCCTGCAATTTTGATCACTGGACGCTGCACTGGAATCTTGAAGCCAACCAGCAGGCGGTTGACCCAACCTTGACCCGTGCGGTCACTGAGAGCTTTGAGAACGATTTTGCCGAAAGCCACGAATGGACCCTGGCGCGCTGGCGCAATCTGCCGTTGTCGCACCGGTTGAAAATTCGCGTGTGGGGGCAGATCAACCGCTGGGTGATGCGGATCTTTGGTATCCAGCGCTGAGGCGGCTCCACGCAGCGCGGGGAGCCGCTAGCCGGTCAGTTGTTGGCAAACACCGGTTTGCGTTTTTCCAGGAAGGCGGTCAGCGCTTCGCGGGCCTCAGGGCCAGCCAGCAACTGGGTGAAGTGGTCGCCCTCGGCGTCCATGGTTTGCTCGGCAATCTGCGCCACGCCCTGCTTGATCAGTTGCTTGGTCAGCTTGACCGAACCCGGTGGCTGTTCGCTGATGCGCTGGGCTGCGTCCTGAGCCGCTTGCAGTACTGCCGCTCCGGCGGGCAGGGCGCGATTGGCGAGGCCAATTTCAGTGGCGCGTTGGCCGGAAATTTCATCCCCCAACAGCAACAGCTCGGCGGCACGCAGATGGCCGAGCAGGCGTGGCAGCAGGAAGCTGGAGCCAGCCTCGGGGCAGAGGCCAAGGTTGACGAAGGGCATTTTCAGACGTGCGTTATCAGCGACGAACACCAGATCACAATGCAGCAGCATGGTCACGCCAACGCCGACGGCTGGGCCGTTAACGGCGGCGATCAATGGCTTCTCGGCGTGACAGATGGCGCGCAGGAAGTGGTAGACCGGGCTCTTGGTGTCGCTGCGCGGTGAATTGACGAAGTCACTCACATCGTTGCCGCTGGTGAAGCAGGTTTCGCTGCCCTGGATGACCACGGCACGAATCTGCGAGTCCTCCTGGGCGGCCTTGATGGCATCGGCCATTGCGCCATACATGTTCTGCGTCAGGGCATTTTTCTTGTCGGCACGGTTCATTGTCAGCGTCAGTACGCCGCTGTTGCGCTCGATCAATACATGTTCGCTCACGGTATCTCCTGGTTCTGGCAGTCAAAAGGCTAAAGCGGCATGGTCGCATGAAACAGCGTGCTGCCCCACCAACCCTTGGCGCGCCGAATGAAGCCGTATAACGGCGCCGGATTAGTCCTGGCGCGTCATGGCTGCCAGTAGCTGAAGTACCAGCTGGTTTTCACGGCGCTGTATCTCCGCCGAGCCATAATCCCCGCCCTGTAGCACCAGGCCCAATTGCAGCGCTGGAATCAGCAGCAAGCGCTGCCCACCATTGCCGATGGCGGCTACCCAGCGGTGCTCGCGGCCAGCAACCTGCACGGTACCGCTCCACCACTGGTAGCCGTACTGCACCGACTTGCCGTCGAGTGAGAACAAATCAATGTCGGTTGTAATCTGAGCGGCGGTAATCTTGTCGATCCAATCGGCGCTGACCAACTGCTGCCCGTGCCACTGGCCGCGTTGATTGACCAGCCGGCCGATTTTCAGCAGATCACGGGGGCGCAGCCGCAGGCCGGAAAAAGCCAGCGAGCGGTTGTGGGCATCCTCAGCCCACTCGAATCGAGCAATGCCCAGGGGCGCGAACAGGCGATCTGCTGCGAGCGCCGCCAGTGTTTGCTGGCTGCGCTGCTCCAGCGTGGCGGCCAGCAGCGCGGTGGCGCCGCCGTTGTAGGTGAAGCGAGTGCCGGGGCTGGCTACCCGGTCGCGCTCGAGCACGTAAGCTGCCAGGTCGCGGCGCCAGTAGAGGGGCGTTTCATCACTGCTGAACAGGCCATGCCCCAGCTCTTGCCAGTCGAGCCCTGCGGTCATGCCCAACAGATGCCGATAGGTCAGTGGTGGCTCGCTGTGCTGCCAGACGGGAGTAATCGAGGGGTAGTCCTTGAGCACCGGTCGATCCAGCGGCGGCGCCTGTTGCTCGGCGAGTGCGATGCCGTAGAGCAGGCTGACCACACTTTTGCTGATGGAACGTTGGTCGTGCAGTTCGTCAGCATCGAACTCGCTGCTGCCGGTGAAGGGTAGCGGCAAGCCGTAGCGGCGGGTGATCGGGGTGTCTTTGCCGCTGCGATAGCATTCCAGCAATAGCTCGCCGTCACGTTCGATCAGCAACGCATGCAGGTTTGTATCCGGCTCATTGAAGGTGTTGAGGGCGACCTGCAACTGGGCGGCAGTAAAGCCATGCTGGCCAGCTGGGGCGGTGGGCCACTCGGCGTTGGCTGGAGGCGTTAGGCAGTCCGCGAGGGCGCCGGCAGACTGCAGTAGCAGGGCGGCCAGCAAGCTGTTGATACATCGGCTACGGGGGCGGTCAGGTTTAATGAGCATGCTGTGGCTCGATAGAGATGATGTGCGGCTAGCGCGCTGGCGGCTGCCGTGATCCAAGGCCCATCGGCAAGAGTGTAGGCGCTATTGAGCGCTTTGCTAGCGGCCGGGTGGCGGGCTGCGCAGGTTAGCCCAATTGCGGCGCTAGAAAGGCCTCATCAATGATCTGCCGGCCGGCCAGCCCGGCCATGAACAAGGGGCGACGCAGTTGTTCGATAAAGCCTGGGCTGCCGCACAGCAGCGCGAGGCTGTTGCGCGAGCCGATGCGCAGCGCGCGCAGGTCGGTGTCGAACTGTGCGCGGGTGCGCAAGTGCAGCTGCAGGCTGGGGGTATTGGCTGCCAGCTCACGCAGCGGCTGCTGCAGGTAGCAGTCTTGCTCGGCGGCCGACCAGTGCCACAGGTGGATGGGGGCGGCGTGTTCCTGGCGTAGGGCGTCGCGGGCCAGTGCCTGCAGGGGCGCCAGCCCGGTACCCCGGGCGAGCAAGAGCAGCGGCCGGTCGTGCCAGGCCGGGTCATAACACAGATGCCCGGTGGCAGCGCCGAGGTAGAGGCGTTGGCCCGGTTCAGCCTGGCGGATCTGGTTGGAGAAGGCGCCACCCTCGTGCAACTGAAGGTGAAACTCCAGCAGTGGTTCGGTGGGCAGACTGGCGAGCGAATAGCTGCGCCCCAATTGAGGCGACAACCACAGGGTCAGGTGCTGGCCAGCCTGATAGCGCAGTGGCCGCAGAGGGCGTAAGCGCAGCACCAGGATATCGCCAGGCAGTCGCTCGAGGGATTCGATCTGCGCGGGCAGGCCGTCGCTGGCCGGGTCATGCAGGGTCAGCTGCATGTCGTGCTCGACGCTGCATTGGCAAGCCAGCAGCCAGCCCTCGGCCTGTTGTTGCGGTGTGAGTCCGTGCTGCGCGGCGGCCGGTATGGCTTGCGCGGGCGCCTGCACCAGGCAGCTCTGGCATTGGCCTGCGCGGCAGGACCAACTCACCGGTTGCCCAGCCGCCTGCAATGCCGAGAGCAGGTTGCTGCCGGTGGGCACCTGGAACTGATGACCGCGAATGCTCAGCTCAGGCATGCGGCGAGTCAGGCGGGATCGGTATGATTTTGTTTGGGAACATGATGCTCGCAGCGGTTGCGGCCACTGTGCTTGGCCAGATATAGCGCCTGATCGGCATCGTTCAGGCACACCTCAAGGTCATCTTCCTGGCGGATCAGGCTCAGACCAGCAGACAGCGTGCAGTGTACTCCCTCTGGCAGGCAAGCAAACTGAACCTTGGCAAAGTTGTCGCGAATCCGCTCCAGGCACTGGTGCAGCGCGCCAAGATCGGTATTGCTGAGCAGGATGACGAACTCTTCGCCGCCGAAGCGCGCTACCAGATCGCCGTCACGCAAACTGTCGCGCGCCAGCGTGGCAAAGCCCTGCAGCACCTCGTCGCCGGCAGAGTGGCCATACAGGTCATTGATACGCTTGAAGTGATCCAGATCGATCAGTGCGACACCCAACTGCTGGCTGGGCCGCATCAGCGTCATGCGGCGACGGGTTTCGTCAATGAAATAGCGGCGGTTGGCAAGGCCGGTCAAGCCGTCAGTAGTGGCCAGGTTCTGCAGCTGGCCCATCATGCCGCGCAGGGTTTCCTGGTGCGCCTGCAAGGTGCTGTGGCGTTGCTGCAGGCGCTCGCGCAGTTCGCGAATGTAGCTACCGGTAAAGGTCAGGCAGCCCAGGAAGCAGGCGAGAATGAACCACTGCACCAGGCTCAGTGTGAGGCTGTGGGCGCTGCCGGTGCGATTGGTTTCCAGGGCGATCAGGCCGCCAAAGCAGGCCAATGCCAGACCGGCCTGCAGCAGCAGGTCGCGGCGCGAGAGCTGAAAGATACCGAATACGAGGATGTTGGCGTACACCATTACCAGGCTGCCGCGCAGGCTGCCGGCAAAAGCCAGCAGATAGGTAGTCAGCAGAATGGCGACCACGATCTGCGGGTTGGTCAGGCTGGGTTCGCGGAAGCGCAGGTTCATCCCGCTCTTGAACAGCAGCAGAAAGACGCCCTGGGTCAAAATACCAAGCAGCACATGGGTCGTGGCCATCCAGGCCGAAGCATCATATTGCCCAGCCGCCCAAGCAACGCCGATCACGACGTAGGTGATCAGATAGTTGATTTGCGCCAGGTAGAAGCGCTGCAGCCTCAGTGCCTGGAATTTATCGCTGTTTGCATCCTGCAATTCGCTCACGATTCGGCCTGTTTTTATGTGATGGCATTATGACGTCAATTTATAGTTTCAACCTTGTTTTGAAAAGCATTTTATTTCACTCGTACCGGGAATGACTGAGACCGGCTCGGCAGTCTTGAAAAACAGTGACCCGCGCGGTTTTCGGGGAGTCAGCGATCAGGGAGTGGTCCATTTCGTCAGAGAGTCACCCGAGGCGCTATGCCATCGGGCCAGCTCGGGTATACTTGGCGACTGTTTTCTCAAGGGTGTGGCCTTACAGCACCCGAGCCTGTCCGATTCCGTGAGCCTGGTCTGACATAGCGCTGTCCGTGTCAGCCGCCGAATGAGAGGAGCCTGTCCGAGCATGGCCGTTATCAAGCAAGATGATCTGATTCAGAGCGTAGCCGACGCGCTGCAGTATATTTCCTACTACCATCCCGTCGACTTCATTCAAGCCGTACATGAAGCCTATGAGCGTGAAGAGTCGAAGGCGGCCAAGGATGCCATCGCTCAGATCCTGATCAACTCGCGCATGTGCGCTACCGGGCACCGCCCGATCTGTCAGGACACCGGCATCGTCACCATCTTCGTCAAGATCGGTATGAATGTCAGCTGGGAAGGGGCCACCATGAGCCTTGACGACATGATCAACGAGGGTGTGCGCCAAGCTTACAACCTGCCTGAAAACGTATTGCGCGCCTCGATTCTGGCTGACCCTGCCGGCAAGCGGACCAATACCAAGGACAACACTCCGGCGGTCATTCACTACCAGATGGTACCCGGCGACACTGTCGAGATTGACGTCGCAGCCAAGGGCGGCGGCTCCGAGAACAAATCCAAAATGGCGATGCTCAATCCCTCCGACTCCATTGTCGACTGGGTGCTCAAGACCGTCCCGACCATGGGTGCCGGCTGGTGCCCGCCGGGTATGCTGGGCATCGGCATTGGCGGTACCGCCGAGAAAGCCGCGGTGATGGCCAAGGAGTCGTTGATGGATTCCATCGACATCCATGAGCTGCGCGCGCGTGGCCCGCAAAACCGGGTTGAAGAGCTGCGTCTGGAGATCATGGACAAGGTCAACGCCCTGGGTATCGGCGCCCAGGGCCTGGGCGGTCTGACCACTGTGTTGGACGTGAAGATCAAGGATTACCCGACCCATGCCGCCAGCCTGCCGGTGTGCATGATCCCCAACTGTGCCGCCACCCGCCACGCGCACTTCACGCTGGATGGCAGTGGCCCGGCAGAACTCAAGGCACCGCCGTTGGATGCCTACCCGGAAATCACCTGGGAAGTGGGCGAGGGCGTGCGGCGTGTCAATCTCGACACGGTGACCCCTGAAGATGTGCTGAGCTGGAAGAGCGGCGAAACCGTGCTGCTGTCGGGCAAGATGTTGACCGGCCGCGATGCGGCGCACAAGCGCATGGTCGACATGCTGAGCAAGGGCGAAGAGTTGCCGGTTGATCTCAAGGGCCGCTTTATCTACTACGTTGGCCCGGTTGACCCGGTGCGTGACGAGGTGGTTGGCCCGGCTGGCCCCACCACGGCGACGCGCATGGACAAGTTCACCCGTCAGATTCTTGAGGCGACCGGCCTGTTGGGCATGATCGGCAAGTCCGAGCGAGGCCCAATTGCCATTGAAGCCATCAAGGATCACAAGGCGGTTTATCTCATGGCGGTGGGCGGTGCGGCCTATCTGGTTGCTCAGGCGATCAAGAAAGCCGAGGTAATCGCCTTCCCCGAACTGGGCATGGAAGCGATCTACGAGTTCGACGTGCAGGACATGCCGGTCACCGTTGCGGTCGACAGCACCGGCGAGTCGGCGCACATCACCGGTCCGCAGATCTGGCAGAAGAAAATCGCCGAGAGCCTGGCAGTTGAAGTGAAGTAAAGGCTTGCAGGTGTTGAAACAGGGTCTCGCTTGCGAGGCCCTTTTTTTGTGGTCGCCGTCGACCTTAAAGCGGGGCAGAGCGCCAGCGCCGCGCAATCCAGTAATCCACACTCAGCCAGCGCCCGGCGCCGATAAAGAACAGCGCCAACAGCATCAGCAGGTAGGTGGCGGCCCATTCGATGCCGTTGTTGAGAATCACCAGCCGGCCACTACTGGTGAGCCAGTCGTAGTTGCCATGCTGCTGTAGTAGCTCCCGGGCTTTGGCCAGTTTGTCGGCTGAGGCGGCGATGCGGTCGGTGGCGAACAATGACGAGGGATCGGCGATTACCGGCCAGCCGTAGGGCCAATGCACGGCGAAGATGGCCACCAGCATGGTGATGATCAGCGGAATGCTGATCCAGCGCACCGCCAGCCCGACCAACAGCAGCACAGCGCCGCCCACTTCGGTCAGGGTCGCCAGCCAGGCAAGCAATTCCGGGAACGGCAGGCCAAGACCGCTTTCCACGTCACCGAACCAGGCAATGGTGGCATCCATGTGTTGCAGCTTGCGGCTGCCGGCCATCCACAGCACCGGAACCAGGTAGAGGCGCAGCAGTAGCGGGGCGATGAAATCGAGACGCCGGGTGGCGTCGAGGCCGTCCTGCAGACGGTTGAGAGTGGCAAGCATGGGGCGAGTCCCTGGGTTGTTGGTGAATTACCCAAGAGACTCGCCGGTCAGCGGCTTGTTACAGCGTGAAGGAAACACTGACCCGTTCCTCACGCCCTCTGCGAGTGCTCAAGCGTGCAGCTGCAAGGCACGATGTGCAGCCAATAGTGCTTCCTTACACCAGTGATTCACCTACATGCAGCAACTTCATCGAGTTGGTACCGCCACGTGAGTTGTAAACGTCGCCCTTGGTCAGAATGACCCAGTCGCCGGGCTGCACATAGCCGCCTTCCAGCAGCTTGTTGACGGCCTGCTGGTTGATGTCGCTGGAGGGTATGTCTGCCGGGTTGAAGGGAATTGCCTGCACGCCGCGATACAGCGCTACGCGGCCCAGGGTCTGGGTGTTGGGCGACAGTGCGAAAATCGGCAGATGCGAGCGAATGCGCGACATGATCAGCGGGGTAAAGCCGCTTTCGGTCAGGGTGATCACTGCAGTAACACCGGGGAAGTGATTACCGGCGTACATGGCCGCCAGTGCCACGGTTTCGTCACAGCGCTCGAATTTCTGGTACAGACGGTGCCCGGACTTCTGGCTGGTGGGGTGCTTTTCCGCTCCGCGGCAGATGCGGTCCATGGCGCGCACGGCTTCTACCGGGTAGTCACCGGCAGCGGTTTCCGCCGAGAGCATCACTGCGTCGGTGTAATCCAGCGCGGCGTTAGCCACGTCGGACACTTCGGCACGTGTGGGCAAGGGGCTGGAGATCATCGACTCCATCATCTGGGTGGCGGTGATCACCACCTTATTCTGTTTGCGCGCGCGGCTGATGATGTGTTTCTGAATGCCTACCAGCTCGGCATCGCCGATTTCTACGCCCAGGTCGCCTCGCGCCACCATGACGCCGTCACTGGCCTGAATCAGGCCGTCCAGTGCTTCATCGTCGGCCACGGCTTCGGCGCGCTCTATCTTGGCGATCAGCCAGGCTTCGGATTCAGCGTCGCGCAGCAGCTTGCGCGCCAGATGCATGTCGGCGGCATCGCGCGGGAAGGACACAGCCACGTACTCCATCTGCAGCTCGGCAGCGAGATTGATGTCGTTGCGATCCTTGTCGGTCAAGGCCGCGGCCGACAGGCCACCACCGCGGCGGTTGATGCCCTTGTTGTTGGACAGCGGGCCGCCCACGGTTACGCGACAGCGCACTTCATCACGGCCAACGCTTTCCACCGCCAGCACCACGCGGCCATCGTCCAGTAACAGCTCGTCACCGGCGCGGCAGTCCTTCACTAGATCGGGGTAGTCGAGGCCGACGATATCGCTGGTGCCGTTTTCGAGATCATGTACCGTAGACAGGCGGAAGTTGTCACCGACCTCCAGCTCAATACGTCCTTCGGTAAAACGACCGATGCGGATCTTCGGGCCTTGCAGGTCGCCCAGCAGGGCAACGTGCTGGCCATTTTCTTCGGCAATTTCCCGGACCAGGCGCGCGCGGCGGCGATGTTCATCCGCACTACCGTGGGAGAAGTTCATCCGTGCGACGTTCATGCCGGCGGCAATCAGTTCAGCGATGCGTTCGGGGCTGCTTGTGGCGGGTCCAAGGGTGGCGACGATTTTGGTGCGGCGCAACGACATGCGAAGGTCCTTGTGTGATGGACGGGCGATTGGGAATGGGTTCTACAATAGAACATAATTGCCCTTCGCGGGTAGGTTGACAGAGGAGGGTTGCATGCATCCACATGTTGAAGCCGTTACGGCAGCAATACGCGAGCGTAGCATACGCAGCCGAGCTGCCTATCTGGCGCAAATCCAGGCCGCTCCTCCGGGGCGCAAGGGCTTGTCCTGTGGCAATCTGGCGCACGGCATGGCGGCCTGCTCTGCTACAGATAAAGATCGCTTGCGTATGGTGGACGCGGTCAACATCGGCCTGGTCACCGCTTATAACGATATGCTTTCAGCGCACCAGCCCTACGAGAGTTATCCGGCGCAGATTCGTCAGGCGCTACGCGGGATGGGCGCCACCGGGCAGGTGGCCGGTGGCGTGCCAGCGATGTGCGATGGCGTCACGCAAGGTGAGCCGGGTATGGAGCTTTCGCTGGCCAGCCGCGATGTGATCGCCATGAGTACCGCCATCGCCCTGTCACACAACATGTTCGACGGTGCGCTTTGCTTGGGTATCTGCGACAAGATCGTCCCCGGGCTGTTGATGGGCGCGTTGCGGTTTGGCCATCTACCGGTGCTCTTTGTACCGGCGGGGCCGATGCCCAGCGGGCTGCCCAACAGCGAGAAGGCGCGGGTACGCGAGCTGTTCGCCGCCGGCAAAGTGGATCGTGATGCCTTGCTTGCGGCTGAAAGCGCCTCCTACCACAGCGCCGGCACCTGCACCTTCTATGGCACAGCCAACACCAATCAGATGCTACTCGAAGCCATGGGGCTACAGCTGCCCGGCGCTTCCTTTGTGGCGCCTGGCACACCACTGCGTGATGCCTTGACCAATCACGCTGCAGAGCAGGTTGTGCGGCTGGCGCAAGCCGGTGACGTGCGGCTGGCCGATATTCTGGATGAGCGCGCACTGGTTAACGCGCTGGTGATGCTGCTGGCGACCGGCGGCTCAACCAACCTGACTATCCATTTGGTTGCCATCGGCCAGGCTGCCGGCCTGCAGCTGCGCTGGGAAGATATGGCCGCGCTCTCGGCGGTGGTGCCGACGCTGGCGCATATCTACCCGAGCGGCAAGGCGGATATCAATCAGTTTCACGCCGCGGGTGGCACGGCCTGGCTGTTTCGCCAGTTGCTGGCCGGTGGCTTGCTGCATGAGCAGGTGCACACGGTCGCCGGGTTCGGGTTGGCACGTTACTGCCGCGAACCTGTGCTGCAGGACGGCAAATTGCATTGGCGCGACGGGCCGCAGGTTAGCCTGGACGAAAGCATCTTGCGTCCATTCAACGCGCCTTTTCTGGCCGATGGCGGCTTGCGGCTACTGCAGGGCAATCTTGGTCGCGGCGTGTTGAAGGTCTCAGCGGTGGATCAGGCGCATTGGCAGGTCAGCGCGCCTTGCCGCGTGTTTGATGACCAGGAGGCCTTTGTCGCGGCCTTCCAGGCTGGTGAACTGGATCGCGACTGCGTAGCCGTGTTGCGCTTTCAAGGCCCGCGGGCCAACGGTATGCCAGAGTTGCACAAGCTCATGCCCTATCTGGGTGTACTGCAGGACCGTGGCCATCAAGTGGCACTGGTGACGGATGGACGCATGTCGGGCGCCTCGGGCAAAGTGCCAGCGGCGATTCACCTCTGTCCTGAAGCGGCAAACGGTGGGCCGCTCGCTTATCTGCGAGATGGAGATTTGATCGCGTTGGATGCCGGGCAAGGTTACCTCAAGGTGGCGCTGGACGAAGCGGCATGGCAAGCACGTACGCCAGCGCTGCAGCCGCAGTCGGTACGCCGCGGTCTGGGCCGAGAGTTGTTTGCCTTCATGCGCGCTGAAGCCAGCTCGGCGGAGCAGGGTGGTAGCGTATTTACCGCCAGCCTGCAGCAGGCGGACCGGTGAGTGAGCTGGCGCGGCTGGCTGAACAGCACGGCGTGATGCTGCATACCGCGGCCTCGGCGCAGCAACAGGCGCAATGGTTGGCGCAGCGCATAACCAAGGCCTTGCAGGAAGCGCTGCTGGCAAGAGGGTGCGCGACTTTGGCGCTCTCCGGGGGGCGCAGCCCGATACCGCTGCTGCAGGCGTTGAACCTGATCGAACTGGCCTGGGAGCAGGTGGGCATTACGCTGGTGGATGAGCGCTGGGTGCCGCCAGAACACGCCGAGAGCAACGCTGGCCTGCTATGGCGGCACATGCCCCAGGTGATGTCTCGGGTTCATTGGCAACCGCTCTATCATGGTACTGGGGCGGCGCCGGATGCTGAGCGTAGCAGTGCTGCGTTGCAGACCTGGCTGCCGCTGGATGTCGTGGTGTTGGGTATGGGGAGCGATGGCCACACCGCGTCGCTGTTTCCGGGCATGGAGGGTCTGGCGGCCGCACTGAGTCGGCACGCTGAAGTACCTTGCCTTTCCTGCCAGGCGCCGGACGGCAGGCAGCGGTTGACGCTCACCGGCGCTGCGTTACACTCCGCGCGCTTGCAGTTGCTGGCGATAAGAGGTGAGGATAAAGCCGGCACGCTGACTGCAGCGCTGGCCGGGGGGCGGCCGGAGTGGCCTGTCAGCGCCTTCCTGCGCCCGCCGCTGCAGATTGTCTATAGCGCGGACGCCAGTTAGCCGGCGGGTTGTGGCAGAGTGGTAATGAGGACGTTTAATTTTTAACGGTCTGCTGGGAGAACGACGCAGTACATGGATATGACACAGACTCTGGATGCGTTATTCGCCAAGGTGACGCTGCTGCCGGTGATTAACATCGAGCGGGAGGCCGACATTCTGCCGCTGGCTGATGCCCTGGCTGCCGGCGGCATCACCACCCTGGAAATCACCCTGCGCACCGCGCTTGGCCTGCCGGCGATTGCCCTGCTGCGGCGTGAGCGTCCGGCGCTGTGCATTGGCGCAGGTACCGTGACCGATGCCGCGCAGTACCGCGAGGTGGTCAAGGCCGGCGCGCAGTTCGTCGTAACGCCGGGTATTACCGACGAGTTGCTGGAGTTGGGCCTGCGCAGCGAGGTGCCGTTGCTGCCGGGCATCGCCAGCGCCTCGGAGATCCTTGCCGGTTACCGCTTGGGTTACCGCCGCTTCAAGGTGTTTCCCGCCGCCGTGCTGGGCGGCACCGCGCTGCTAAAGGCATTTGCCGGCCCGTTCAAGGACGTACGTTTTTGCCCCACCGGTGGCATTGACCAGGAAAGTTACGCTGACTATCTGACACTGGACAACGTCATGGCGGTAGGCGGCAGCTGGGTCGCACCCAAGGCTGCCATCGCCGCTGGCGACTGGGCCGCAATCACGCGTCTCAGCCGGGCCGCCAGCACAATGGCAGCGCAGCGCTGAGACGCGTTGTGCCTTGGCGGTTTATTCCCCGATCAGGCGGGCTTGCTCGGGTCGCGAAAATCATCCGGCTTGATGATCAGCAAATCGCAGGGCACCTCATCCAGCAGGCGTTCTGCGGTATGGCCAATCAATGCGCTCTCCAGCCGTGAACGCGATACCGCGCCCAGCAGCAACAGGTTGATGCCGAGCTTTTCTACCAGTTGTGGTATGGCTTCCTCCGGATAACCTTCCAGCAGGTGCTGCTGAGCCTGACCCGCCTTGGTGCGTCCCAGCAAGTCGCTGAAGGCATCGGTGTGCTGCTTTTTCACGTCGTCTGCATAGCCCTGATAATCCACAACCAGGGTTGCATCAACCACCATGGTGCGTGGCAACGGGTTATAGCAGTGCACCAGATGCAGCGTAGCTGCGGTACTGTCGGCGAGCGCGCGTGCCTCGTTGATCAGCTTCAGATCAAGGCTGGCCGGCTTGTCGTCGATGTGCAGGGGATCGACGGCAGCCCCGATTTGCGTAATCGGCTGCTCACCGCGCTTGACCAGCCACAGTGGTGCTTCGCAGTGACGAATCAACTGCCAATCGGTATTGGTCAGAAACAGTCGCTTCAGCGCATTGTGATGGTGCGTGGTTTTCAGAACGATATCGGGCTTCAGCTGTTGCGCGGCCTGCAGAATATGGCGATCCAGTCGCTTGCCCCAGACCGCCTGTACATCCACCTGCAGGCCCTTGGCGCGCAGCGGCGCGGCCAGGCGCTCAAGAAACGCGGTATGGTTGTGCAGCAATGACGCGCGGGCTTTTTCCAGACTGTTGCTTTCAAACAGGGTGCCGCCGTCAAGGGCGGCTACATAGTCGCAGAGCAGCAGGGTCAGGCGCGCCTCGGGGTGGCTTTGGACAAGGTTTTCCGCCCGTGCCAGGCAAGGCTGTTGCTCTTCGGTCGTCGGGTCTATCACAACCAGCAGGTGATTAATGTTCATGTTGTTCTCCGGCAGCGGTGGGGTGCATAGCGCGGTGGCATGCTTGTTTGCTTGTCAGCAGGCGCGTTATGCAAAGAGAGTGCATAAACTCAAAATAGTGCCCATGCCGGCAGCTGTCACTGACCTGCATCAAGTGAACGGTAGACTGTAGAATTCTGTCACGGCGCCGATACTTCAATAACATTGCCTTTTGCCGAGATGCCCATGACGAGTCAGCTTTCACTCTTGCTTGCCGGCCTGCTGCTGTTGACCGGCTGCGGTTCGACGGCCTACAGCAAGCACCTGAGCAAGGCCTACAGCGCCTATGACCGCGGTGATTGCGCGGAGGTCATCAGCCAGCTGTCAGAGACCGAACGGGTCAGCCGCTCGCGCCCTTACCTGCAGCCGGAAATTTCCCTGTTACGCGGCCAGTGTCTGGAGCGGCAGGCGCTTTATCTGGATGCTGCCCAGGTGTATCGCTATCTGGTTGATCATTATCCGCATAACGAATACGCCTACCGCGCGGGTGCGCGACTGGAGACGCTGCGCCAGCTCGGTCATTACGATCCCGATAAACCGTTGGCGCCGCAGGTACGCTGATAGCGCTAGTCGGATTAGCGGGGCTTGGATCGGTGATAGCAGTGGGCTATGCTCGACCGTCTGGTCAGGGATTCACCGGGAAACGTCATGAAGCTACGTCTGTTGCTGCTGCCTTTGCTGTCCACCTGCGCGCTGGGGCAGGCCGAGGCGCAGATCTATCGTTGGGTCGATGCGCAGGGGCAAGTGCATTTTGATCAGCGTCCGCGCCAGGGCGCCGAGCAGATAGAAGTGCGGCCGCAAGTAGTCGAGCGTGAAGAACACGTGCGCGAAAGCGAGCAGAATCGCCAGCGTCTGTTCGATGTGCGTGAGCAGGAACGCGCTGAACAACGTGAGCTCAATGCGCAGCTGAGACAGCAGCAGAGCGCACGCTGTGCCAAGTTGCGTGAGCAACTGGCGCTCTATGACAAACGGGTTTTCTGGTACGAGGAAGATGCCAACGGACGCCGGGTCGAGGTTCCCAATGACCGGGTTCAGGCCAGCAAGAATGCATTGCTGGCGCAGCTCCGGGAGGGTTGTTGATATGCATGTGGTACCCAGCTCCAGCAGTGATCGGCCGATAGAGCAACGGCAGATCCCGCGTCATCAGCTCAGCGCCTTCCTGCGTGTGTACAACAGCCAGACCGATCGGCCCTTCGGCTACGTCGGCAATGTTTCGCGGCTGGGTATCATGCTGATAACCGCTCTACCGGTGATGCTCGACCAGGAATATGACCTGATGCTCAAGTTGCCCGCGACCGAGGGCGAGCAAACGCAAGAAGTGCATTTTCGCGTTCACAGCCACTGGTGTCGCCAGGACATCACCCCGGGCTACTACGACTGCGGTTTCAGCATTACCTCCAACCCCAATGCTTTTTCCGGCCTCGCCGCAGTACTGCAGCGCTATTTCAGCTTCAGTCAGCCGGCGGATGCCTGAGCCGCGGCATTGCGTTACCCTGCTCTCCTCAGTTAACGGGGGCAGGGCATGAGCAAGAGTTTTTTCTGGTACGACTTTGAGTCCACGGGCATAGACCCACGCCGAGATCGTCCGGTGCAGGTCGCCGGCGTGCGTACCAACGAGCAGCTGGAGGAAATAGGCGAGCCGTTGTGCATCGACTGCCAACTGCCCGATGACGTGCTGCCGCACCCAATGGCTTGCCTGGTCACCGGTATTGGGCCCGAGCGGGTTGCCGCCGGTCTTGGCGAGCCCGAGTTTATTCATCGCCTGCACGAGCAGATGATGGTGCCGGGTACTTGTAGCGTCGGCTACAACAGCCTGCGTTACGATGACGAGATGACGCGGTTTACCCTGTATCGCAACTTCCATGATCCCTATGCCCGTGAGTGGCAGGGCGGTAACAGCCGCTGGGATTTGCTGGATGCGTTGCGTGCAGCCCACGCGCTGCGTCCTGACGGTATCGTTTGGCCCCAGCAGGATGGTTTCACCAGTCTGCGTCTGGAAGCGCTGACTGCCGCCAATGGCATTGACCACGGCCAGGCTCACGACGCGCTCGCCGATGTGCGGGCCACCATCGCCATGGCGCGGCTGTTGCGTCAAGCCCAGCCCCGGCTGTTTGACTATCTGCTGACGCTGCGCAGTAAGCACCGCGTCAGTGAGCTGATCGATCTGCAGAGCACCAGGCCTCTGGTGCATGTTTCTGGGCGCTTTGGCCGTGAGCGAAGCGGTCTGGCGTTGGTCCTGCCGCTGGGCTGGCACCCAACCAATCGCAACGCGCTGATCGTCTACGACCTGGCCGCTGATCCGGCGCTGATCATGGCACAACCGGCCGAAGAGATTCGCCGTCTGCTGTATACCCGCCACGAGGAGTTGGCAGTAGGCGAGGCGCGCCCCGGGCTGAAACTCGTGCACATCAACAAGTCCCCGGTACTGGCCGATACCAAGGTGCTCCTGCCGGTAGACATAGAGCGCTTGCAGCTGGATATGCCGCAGTTGCTGCAACGGGCCGACCAGCTTGCCGCCTGGCGTGGTGACGCCCAAGGCCTGCTGGCACGGGTCTACGCGCAGCAGGATAACCCCACTGGCGCTGAGGACGATCCGGAACTGCAGCTGTATGGCAGCTTTATCGGTGATGCCGATCGTCGGTTGCTGCCGGCGATCCGTGAGGCTGATGGCGGTGCGTTGGCGGCCACGCAGTGGCCACTGCGTGATCAACGGCTGGTAGACATGCTGTTTCGCTATCGCGCACGCAATTTTACGGCGTCGCTGAATGAACAGGAGCGGGCGCAATGGCAGCAGTTCTGCCGGGATCGCCTGACCGGCACCGCACCCGGCGCGCCCATCACCTTGAACGACTTCATGCAGGGCATCAACACGCTGTTGCCTGAGGCTGATGCGCAGCAGCAGGCACTGCTACTGGCTTGGCAGGCTGAGGCGAAAGGGCGCGCGCGAAGGCTCGGCATCGAGTGCGACTAAGCACGTTGCACGCATAAAAAAACCCGATGCCTGGCATCGGGTTTTTGCTTCAGCGATTAATACTTCAACCCAGAATGGTCATCCAGGATTCAACTTTCTCGCTGCCGTACTGTTCTTTCCAGGCTTTCAGCGTCTTGTGGTTGCCGCCCTTGGTTTCAATAACTTCACCGGTGTTGGGGTTTTTGTACTGTTTTACCTTGCGTGCGCGCTTGCTGCCGGTGGAGGCTTTTTTGCCTGCAGCAACTTTATTGTCAGGATCAAGAATGCCAACAACATCTTTAAGCGACTTGTTGTACTGACCCATCAGGCTGCGCAGCTTTTCTTCAAACTCAATTTCTTTTTTCAGCTTGTCGTCATTGGACAATGACTGAAGGCGCTCGTTAAGTTCGCGAATGGTTTCTTCAATCTGACGATATTCTTGCAGCATGGACATGGAAGTTACCTTTTGTAACGGGTGTGATAGACGAAAACGTTGTAATAGTAGTTTATACAATGTTTCCTTACAACAAGTTGTAATTTCCCTCTGACAATTGGCCACTTTTTCAAGTTAAGTGCCTCGGCCTGGCTTGAACAATCCTGCAACAGGCATTATTTCGCTGCCACTGCTTCGTGCTAACGGTTAGAATGCCCGCCTCGGTGTGCCAGAGCGCTGCCTTGCGCCTGCGCCTGGACGTCCAGCTCATCAGGCTGGCTGACAATTCGCGCCGGCCGGGTGTCTTTGTTGATCATTGTTTTGTTGTTTTGGTAATTGATAGAGGAGTGAAAATGCGTACTTTCAGGTTGGTCATCGCCTGCCCTGATCGGGTCGGTATTGTTGCCAAGGTAAGTAATGTTCTGGCGGCGTATAACGGCTGGATTACCGAAGCCAATCATCACTCCGATAATTTGTCTGGCTGGTTCTTCATGCGCCACGAAATTCGCGCAGATTCATTGCCGTTTGATGTGGATGGATTACGTACCGCGTTCGCGCCCATCGGCAATGAGTTCAAGATGGACTGGCGCGTCAGCGATTCGGCGCAGCGCAAGAAAGTGGTGTTGATGGCCAGTCGGGAATCGCACTGTTTGGCCGACTTGCTGCACCGTTGGCATAGCGGTGAACTTGATTGCGATATTACCAGCGTGATTTCAAATCATGATGATTTGCGCAGTATGGTTGAATGGCATGGTATTCCCTTTCATCACGTGCCGGTCAATCCGCAAGACAAGGCACCGGCGTTTGCCGAGGTAAACGAACTGGTGGCCGAGCAGCAGGCCGATTGTATTGTGCTGGCGCGTTATATGCAGATCCTGCCGCCCGAACTCTGCGCCCAGTATGCCCATCGCATTATCAACATTCATCACAGCTTTCTGCCGTCCTTTGTGGGCGCACGTCCTTATCACCAGGCGGCGCAGCGCGGTGTGAAACTGATCGGCGCCACCTGCCACTACGTGACTGAAGAGCTGGATGCCGGCCCCATCATTGAGCAGGACGTTGTGCGCATTACCCACAGGCACAACGCCGATGACATGGTACGCCTGGGCAAGGACGTGGAGAAAATGGTGTTGTCTCGCGGCCTGCGTTATCACCTGGAAGATCGTGTGCTGGTCCACGACAACAAAACTGTGGTGTTCAGCTAAGCTGTAAGGGGACAACCCAAAGCAGGAGGCTTTATGCTGAAATCGGTCAAAGTGCGCGATTACATGACGTCGGATCTGGTGACCTTTACCGCCGACATGGACTTGTTTCGGGCGATTGATCGCCTGCTTGCCCACCGGATTTCGGGGGCGCCGGTGCTGGATGAGCACGGTCATCTCATTGGGCTGCTGTCAGAGGGTGACTGCCTCAAAGGTATCCTGGCTGGCAGCTACTTCGAGGAAGCTGGTGGCACGGTCGCCTCGGTGATGACGGTGGTGGTGGAGACCATCGACGCGGACGCCGACATCGTCAAGGCGGCGGAGCACTTCATTCGCATGCGCCGGCGCCGGTTGCCGGTGATTGATGAGGGCAAGCTGGTGGGGCAGATCAGTCGCCGGGATATCTTGCGTGCCATGCAAACCTACAACCAGCACGCTGCGCCGAAATGAAGGCGTTCGACGACGATCACACCGAAGCTGACCCGCTGGGCGCCGGCGCCGCAGCTTTGCCTGATCTGCAGGGCGAAGGTTGCCTGCTGCGGTTTTCTCCGGAAGCGCTGAATGAGCAGATGGGCGCCGATTTTTCGGCTGCGGTAGAGGCCTGCACGGAATTTTCCGCTAACGACTAAAGTCGCTGTTCAGGCGCTTAGCTGGGTGCTTATACTGGATGTGGCAAATGGCTATGCCGTATGCATCTAGAGGCGCCCGATTTCAACGCGGGCCCCTGCAGATAGAGGTGGTAAGGATGCTTGCTCAACAGTGATATTGGGACGTCCGGTAACGATGTTAAAAAAAATTACCACAGATGAAGTCCGCCTAGGCATGTACGTGGAACGCTTTTGTGGTTCGTGGATACAGCACCCATTCTGGTCCAGCAAGATGCTGATAGAAGACCGGCAAACGCTTAACCAGATCAAAGAAAGTTCAGTCAGCGAGCTGGTGATCGATACCAGTAAAGGCCTGGATGTCGCAGCGCCAGAGCCCGCCGTTGAAGAACCGCTAGAGGTGGCGCCAGCCGCCCCGCTTGAGGCCGCTGAGGCTACGCAAACGCCCCCTGCACCGGCTGAACACCTGCAAGCCAGTTCGATGGCCGATGAAGTGCTGCGCGCGCAGCAGATCTTTCGGCGCGGCAAACAGGCGGTCAAGGCCATGTTTACTGATGTGCGCCTGGGCCAGGTGGTGAATACCGCCGGCCTGAGCGAGCTGGTAACCGAGATGAACAGCTCGCTCAGCCGTAACCCGCATGCGTTGATCAGCGTTGCCCGCATCAAGACCAAGGACGAATATACTTACCTGCACTCGGTAGCCGTTGCCGCCATGATGGTGGGTATGGCGCGTGCGCTGGGCATGTCCGAGCCCCAGGTGCTGGAAGCCGGTATGGCCGGCCTGCTGCATGACATGGGCAAGGCGGTCATGCCCGAGGCGGTGTTGAACAAGCCCGGCAAGCTCACCGACGATGAATTTGCCATCATGCGTGGTCATCCGGGCGAGGGGCACAAGTTGTTGCTGGAATGGGACAGCGTGCCGGACTCGGTGCTCGACGTCTGTCTGCATCACCATGAAAAAGTGGATGGCAGCGGTTATCCCGAACGCCTGGCTGGCGATAACATTTCGCTGCTAGCGCGGGTAGGCGCCATTTGTGATGTATATGACGCCATCACCTCCAATCGACCTTACAAGGCTGGCTGGGACCCCTCGGAATCGCTCAGTCGAATGGCGAGTTGGCAGGGGCATTTTGACCCCGCGCTGTTCAAGCTTTTCGTCCGCATGCTGGGGATCTACCCGGTCGGTTCGCTGGTGCGTCTTGAGTCGCAGCGTCTGGGCGTGGTGGTGGAGCAGGGCAAGGAATCGCTGCTGGTACCCAAGGTGAGCGTGTTCTACTCGATTCGACTCAAGCAGGGCACGCCGGTTACCGTCGTTGATCTGGCGAGTGAGCATGAAAAGGATCGTATTGTCGGCCGGGAGAATCCCGAGGATTGGCCGTTCAGAAATCTCGACTCGCTCTGGTTGCCCAGCTAAGCGCCTGCGGCTCACAGAAACGACAAAACCGCCCCATGGGGCGGTTTTGCGTTAGTGCAGCCGGGCGATCAGGCGCTGACGGCTTCTTCCTTGGCCGCTGCCGGGTCAGGCGTGCGGATCAGGTGGTCAAAGGCTGCCAGTGACGCGGTCGAGCCGGCACCCATGGCGACGATGATCTGCTTGAACGGCACCGTGGTGACATCGCCGGCGGCAAACACGCCGGGAATGTTGGTGGCGCCGCGTGCGTCAATCTCGATCTCGCCAAAGCGGGTCAGGTTCAGCTCGCTGTCTTTCAGCCACTCGGTGTTGGGCACCAGACCGATCTGCACGAAGATACCCGCCACTTCGACCTGCTTCAGCTCCTCGGTTTCACGGTCCTTGTAGGTCAGGCCTACTACCTTGTTGCCGTCGCCGCGTACTTCGGTGGTTTGCGCGCTCTTGATGATGTCGATGTTGCGCATCGAACGTGCCTTGCGCTGCAGTACTTCATCGGCGCGCAGGGTGTCGGCAAACTCCAGCACGGTGACGTGCTCGACAATACCGGCCAGATCGATGGCAGCTTCGATACCCGAGTTGCCGCCACCGATTACCGCCACCCGCTTACCCTTGAACAGCGGGCCGTCACAGTGCGGGCAGTATGCCACGCCCTTGCCGCGGTACTCCTGCTCGCCAGGCACGTTCATTTCTCTCCAGCGTGCACCGGTGGCCAGAATCACGGCGCGGCTCTCCAGTGTGGCGCCGCTTTCCAGTGCGATCTGTACGTAATCGCCGGTGGTCAGCTTGGCGGCAGTCTGCTCGGTGATCAGATCGACGTCATACTCTTTCACGTGCTGTTCCAGGCTGGCGACCAGCTTGGGGCCTTCGGTGTACGGCACGGAGATAAAGTTCTCGATACCCACGGTATCGAGCACCTGACCGCCAAAGCGTTCAGCCACGATACCGGTGCGAATGCCCTTGCGTGCGGCGTAGATCGCGGCCGAAGCGGCAGCCGGGCCGCCGCCAACGATGAGCACGTCGTAGGGCTTCTTCTCGTTCAGCTCGGCGGCGCGGCGCTTGGAAGCTCCACTGTCGACCTTGTTGACGATTTCGGGCAGCGTCATGCGGCCCTGACCAAAATGCTCGCCGTTCAGGTAAACCGACGGTACTGCCATGATCTGGCGCGCATCGACTTCATCCTGGAACAGGGCGCCGTCAATCATCACGTGAGTGATGTTGGGATTCAGGGTCGCCATCAGGTTCAGCGCCTGAACCACATCGGGGCAGTTCTGGCATGACAGCGAAATATAGGTCTCGAAGTGAAACTCACCTTCCAGGTGACGGATCTGGTCAAGCAGCGCTGGATCGGCCTTGGAGGGGTGGCCACCGGACTGCAGCAGCGCCAGTACCAGTGAGGTGAACTCGTGGCCCATCGGGATACCGGCGAAGCGCACGCGCGGCGGCTGGCCACTGGGGCCAACGCCCATGCTGGGCGTGCGTTTGTCGTCAGCGGCTACCAGGCCTATCTTGCTCGACATTTCGGCGATTTCGACCGCGAGTTCGTGTAATTCTTTGCCCTTGGGGCTGTCATCGACGGACACGCTGATTTCAATCGGGTTAACGATGTTCTGCAGGTACGTGTCCAGTTGTTTCTTCAGATTGGCGTCCAACATGTGCGTGTCCTTTAAACAAATAGTCAAATTCTGGGCGTAAAAAACCCGGCCCGCCAACCGGGAGCGCGTGGCGCTCCGCAGCGGGCCGGGTCATCAGGCAATCTTAGATCTTGCCTACCAGGTCGAGAGAGGGAGCCAGAGTGGCTTCGCCTTCTTTCCACTTGGCCGGGCAGACTTCGCCTGGGTGAGCAGCAATGTACTGAGCCGCCTTGACCTTGCGAACCAGGTCTTCAGCGTTACGGCCGATGCCTTCGCTGGTCACTTCAACCGCCTGGATGATGCCCTGCGGATCGATGATGAAGGTACCGCGGTCAGCCAGACCCATGTCTTCGCGCATGTTGTCGAAGTTGCGGGTGATGGTGCCAGTCGGATCACCGATCATGGTGTACTTGATCTTCGCGATGGTCTCGGAAGCATCGTGCCAAGCTTTGTGGGTGAAGTGAGTGTCGGTAGACACAGAGTAGACTTCAACGCCCATGCCTTGCAGCTCGTCGTAGTAATCAGCAACGTCGCCCAGCTCGGTGGGGCAAACGAAGGTGAAGTCAGCGGGGTAGAAGAAGAAGATCGCCCACTTGCCTTTTACGTCGGCGTCGGTAACTTCAAAGAATTCGCCGTTCTTGAATGCCTGGGCCTTGAAAGGTTTGATTTCGGTATTGATAACTGACATCGATTAACTCCTTGTTGAGTCGTATTAGTCGTTGGGTTGAGAAGACAGGTGCAATACTAGGCGCCTGTTAAGAATACTTAAAATAAATTTCAACTAAATTGCAGATAGCTTTTTACTATTTAAGGTCGCCCTGAGGGAATTCAAGGCCCGCCGGTGTTCACTCGAATGAGCGCTGACAACAGCTCAATGAGGCTACCGGTTTGCTAAGGCGTGTGACCCTAGAGTGCGCTGACAGTTTCCCGAGGCTGAACCGCAGGCCTGATTCCAGTAAAGTAGAGCCCACTGAACCTGATAGAGCAAATGTATGCTGACTCATCTGGATGCACAAGGTCGCGCCAATATGGTCGATGTGACCGACAAGGCCGTGACTTCGCGTGAGGCCCTCGCTGAATCACTGGTGCGCATGCGCCCGCAAACCTTTGAGCTGATCCAATCTGGCGGGCACCCCAAGGGAGACGTTCTGGCGGTGGCGCGGATTGCCGGTATCCAGGCGGCAAAGAAAACGGCTGACCTCATTCCTCTGTGCCACCCGCTGATGCTGACCAGCGTCAAGGTAGAGCTGTTGCTGGAGGCGCCCGACGCGGTGCGCATTCAGGCGCGCTGCAAACTGGCCGGGCAGACCGGCGTTGAGATGGAGGCGCTGACCGCGGCCAGCGTGGCCGCGCTCACGCTCTACGATATGTGCAAGGCGGTCGACAAGGGCATGGTGATTGAAGCCACACGGCTGTTAAACAAGTCGGGCGGCAAGAGCGGTGATTACCAGGCTCTGGAGGCGCCATGATCAGCCTGCAGTTTTTCGCCCGCTACCGTGAGCAGCTTGGCTGCAGCGCAGAACAGCTTGCCTGGGACGGCGAGTTGCGCACGTTGGAGGATGTGCGTCAGCGTTTGCTGGCGCGCGGCGAGCCGTGGCAGGTGCTGGCTGAGTCGCGCATCATGTGCGCGCGCAATCAGGAAATGTGTGCGCTCGATAGTGCTATCGCCGATGGCGACGAACTGGCGTTCTTTCCGCCGGTGACCGGAGGCTGATATGCGCATTGTGGTGCAGGAGGCCGTGTTTGATCCCGGCGAATGGCTCAACCGGCTGCACGGCGACAACCGCGGCACTGGTGCGGTAGCCGGCTTTGTTGGGTACGTGCGCGACTACAACGACGGCAAGGACGTCGCCGGCATGTGGCTGGAGCATTATCCCGGCATGACCGAAAAAGCCCTGCAGGCGATTGCCGAGCAGGCCGCGGCGCGCTGGGCACTGCTGGATGTGCAGTTGATTCACCGGGTGGGGCAATTGGCGCCGGGCGACCCCATCGTGTTTGTGGGGGCTGCCTCGGCGCATCGGCAAGATGCCTTTGCCGCGACCGAATTCATCATGGATTACCTGAAAACCCGTGCGCCGTTCTGGAAACGGGAGACCACACCGCTGGGCGAGCGTTGGGTTGAGGCGCGAGATAGCGATGAACAGGCACTGTCGCGCTGGTCCGAGTCCTGAGCCAGCGTGGTACAGTGCCCATTAAGTAGCAACTGGAGCTAGGCATGACACAGGGTCGATTACAGGACGGTCAGGGACGTCGCATAGAGTATTTGCGCCTCTCGGTAACCGACAGGTGCGACTTTCGCTGTGTCTACTGCATGGCCGAAGACATGACCTTCCTGCCGCGCGCGCAGATTCTCAGTCTTGAAGAGCTGGAGCGCATTGCCCGGCTGTTTGTAGCGCAGGGCGTTAGCAAGATTCGCCTGACCGGTGGCGAGCCGCTGGTGCGCCGCGGCATCGTCGAGTTGTGTGCCCGCCTGAGTCAGCTGCCAGGGCTGCATGAGCTGGTCATGACCACCAACGGCTCGCAGCTCGAACGCCTGGCCAAGCCGCTGGCTGAGGCGGGCGTCAAGCGCCTGAATATCAGTCTGGATAGCCTGCAGGCAGACAAATTCAAGGCGATCACCCGCACCGGCGAACTGGGCCAGGTGCTCAGCGGTATCGAGGCGGCGCGCACCGCGGGCTTCGAGCGTATCAAGCTGAACGTGGTGGTGATGAAAGGACGCAATCACGATGAAGTGACCACGCTGACCGATTTTGCCCTGCAGCGTGGGCTGGACATTACCTTTATTGAAGAGATGCCACTGGGCGACGTTGGCCGCGAGCGCGGTGAGGCTTTTTGTTCCAGCGCCGAGGTGCGCGAGATGATCAGCCGGCAGCATCGTCTGATCGATAGCAATGAGTCCAGTGGTGGGCCGGCACGCTATCTGCGCGTTGAGGGCTATCCCGCCAGCCGTATCGGCTTTATCTCACCGCATTCCCACAATTTCTGCGATACCTGCAACCGTGTGCGCCTGACCACCGAAGGCCGCCTGCTGCTGTGTTTGGGCCACGAGAACGCACTGGACATGCGTGACCTGGTACGCCGTCACCCTGATAACGACGAGCCGATCCGCGAAGCCCTGGAGCGTGCCCTGCATCACAAACCGGCACGGCATGAGTTTGCCGTCGACGGCGAAGTGCAGGTGCTGCGTTTCATGAACGCCACCGGCGGCTGAGCGGCGTGCGCCCGTTCATCGCCTGGTGGCGGGATTCCGGCGTCTATTGATCCGCGTCAAAACCTCGTAAGAACCCCCGGCGTAGTCTGCAAGCTCAGACTTTATAGCGCCGGAGAACCTCCATGCTTAGCTCTATTCGTTGGGACGCAGACCTGATTCGTCGCTACGACCACGCCGGTCCGCGTTACACCTCCTATCCAACGGCAGTGCAGTTCCACGATGGCATACGGCCGACCGAATTTCTGCATGCCCTGGATGATAGCCGCCAGCAGCAACGCGGCCTCTCGCTGTATGTGCACATCCCGTTCTGCGCCAACATCTGCTATTACTGCGCCTGCAATAAGGTGATCACCAAGGACCGCAGCCGCGCCCGTGAGTATCTGGCGGCGCTGCAGCGCGAGATAGAGCTGGTCAGCCGCCATACCGGCCCGCAGCAGCGGGTTGAACAGCTGCACTTCGGCGGCGGTACCCCGACCTTTCTCAGCCACGCCGAACTGCGCGAGCTGATGGCCTGCCTGCGTGAACACTTCGTATTGCACGACGACGATGGCGGTGACTACAGCATCGAGATAGACCCGCGTGAGGCCGATTGGGCCACCATGGGATTGTTGCGTGAGCTGGGCTTTAACCGCGTCAGCTTTGGCGTGCAGGATCTGGACGCCGAGGTGCAACTGGCGGTCAATCGCCTGCAAAGTCCGGAGCAAACCCAGACGGTGATGGACGCCGCGCGCACCTTGGCTTATCGCTCGATCAATATCGACCTGATCTACGGCCTGCCAAAACAGACGCCGGAACGGTTTGCGTGCACGGTCGATGCCATCATTGCGCTCAAGCCGGATCGTCTGTCGGTATTCAATTACGCCCATCTGCCAGAACGCTTCATGCCGCAGCGGCGCATCAACAGCGCCGACTTGCCATCCCCGGCAGACAAGTTGCGCATGTTCGAGAACAGCGTGCAGCAACTCCTGGCCGCGGGATATCGCTACATTGGTATGGATCACTTTGCGCTGCCCGATGACAGCCTGAGCATCGCCCAGGACAACGGCGAGCTGCAGCGCAACTTTCAAGGTTACACCACTCACGGCCACTGTGATCTGATTGGCTTGGGGGTGTCTTCGATCAGCCAGATCGGTGATCTTTACAGTCAGAACACCAGTGATCTGAAGCGCTATCAACAGAGCCTGCAGGCAGACGAACTGGCGACCTGCCGCGGACTGGTCTGCCATACCGACGACCATATTCGGCGCGCGGTGATCGCGCAGCTCATTTGCCATTGCAAGTTGTCGTTTGCCAGCATCGAGCGGCGCTTTGGCATCGACTTTCATGACTACTTCGCCGACTGTCTGCCCATGCTGGAGCAGATGGCCCGTGACGGGCTGATTCTGTTGACGCCCCGCAGTATCCGCGTGCAGCCAGCTGGACGCTTGCTGATCCGCTCGATCTGCATGCTGTTTGATGCCTATCAGAGCGAGCAGAGCACGCAACGTTTCTCGCGCATCATCTGAGCTGCCGGTATGCTGAGCCACTCGCATATCGCGGTACAGGGGGAAGGTGATGCACAGCGGCCAAGACACAGGGCAGGCATTGCGGTTTCGGGTGGCGGTGCTCATTCTCGCGGCGCTGGCGGTGCTGCTCTCATGGCTGGGCAGCGCTGACCGGGTCTCGGTGGAGTACGTGGACAGCGCGTTGCTGCAGGCCTCGGTCGCCTTTGCCTCGGCGCGGGCGCTGAACGCACTGGTCTCGGTGCTGCAATCCACCACCCTGAGCTTCAGTCTGTTCGGCGGGGTAGCGGTCACCCTGGGGGAATTGCTCGACCCGTTCAATGATCTGATCGAGCAGTACGGCACGCTGATGCAGTGGGCGATCGGCTCCCTGCTGACGCAGAAAATCCTGCTTGGCGTGGTTTCGCACGCCCTGTTCAAGATCCTCATGACGTTCAGTGCAGCGCTCCTGCTGGGCAGCCTTTTCTGGCGTCAGGGCCACTGGTTGCCCTCGTGTCTGCGCCTGTTTCTGGCGCTTCTGTTCCTGCGTTTCGCGCTGGCCGCCGTGGTGTTGCTCAATGGCGCGGTAGATCATTACTTTCTGGATGCGCAGGCGCGGCAGCAAGTGGCCCGCTTGGATAATCTGCCCGCGCAGGTAGAGGCGCTGAGCGAAAACGACAACGACAACGTGCTCGACAGCGAGCCGGCACTGGCGGCGCTGGCGGCGCGTGAACAGGATTTGCAGCAGCGGGGTGAGCAGCTACAGGCGGAACAGCAGCGCCTCGCGCGCGCCTTGGCCCAAAGCCAGCGTGCGCTGAGCGAGCGCGAAGCGCAGTTGGGCGCACTGGAACGCCTCAACCCCTTTGCCCGTGACCAGGATCACGCCGCGCTTGCGCAGCAGGTCGCCAGGCTTAGTCAGCAACAAACGCAGGTGGCGCAGGAGCAGGAGCAGCTAAGCCGTCAGCTGGATGAGTTGATACGACAGCGAGCTGCCTTGCAGCAGGCCAAGGCAGCCCCCTCCGCCGCTGCCGATAGTGGCTGGGCCGGGCTGGGTGAGCAGTTGGCACGCGCGGCTGACCCGGAGACCTACCTGAGTATCAAACGGGCGCTGGATAGCGCAGTAGACAGCGTGCTGCAGGCGATGACGCTGTTTGTATTACGCACGCTGATTCTGCCGCTGCTGTTCCTTTATCTGCTGATCAAGGGGCTACGGGTGATCTGGCGGCAGGATTGGCAGCGCCTGGCCGCGCCGGCTGCCGGCTGCCGGCAATAAATTAGCCAGTGGGTAATAAAGTTTCGCGGGGTCTGGACGACAAATAGGTATTACCTATGTCTGCGAGGCATCCAGCGTGGCCGCACAACTCAGTTTCAACCAGAAAATTGTCAGTGCTGCGTGCGTGGTGGTCATCGCCGCCTTCGCCGCGTTTTCCGTCTATAACGATTATCTGCAGCGCAAGACCTTGCAGGATAACCTCGAGACCTACCTTGCCGATGCCGGCAGTTTAACCGCGGAGAACATCAGCAACTGGTTGTCCGGGCGTATTCTGCTGCTGGAAAACCTGGCCGCCAATTCGCAAAGCGAGGCGCCGAATCGCCTGGTGCCGCTGCTGGAGCAGCGCACGCTGGCGCAGACTTTCGACTTCAGTTACCTGGGGAGCGCCACGGGTGAGTTCACCATGCGCCCCGAGTCGGAGATGCCAGCTGATTACGATCCACGCACCCGGCCCTGGTTCAAGGATGCGAAAGCCGCGGGCAAGACCATTCTAACCACGCCCTACGTGGATGCAGCCACTGGCGCGCTGATCATGACAATCGCCACCCCTGCCGGCAGTGGAGTGGTTGGCGGTGACCTCAACCTCAAGGTCATCTCGAATATCATCAATGCGCTGGACTTCAATGGCCTGGGCTACGCGTTTCTGGTCAGCCGCGACGGGAACATTCTGGTGCATCCCGACAGCGCGCTGCAGATGAAGACCCTGCAGGACATCTACCCGCAAAACACTCCGCAGATCAGCAATGAATTGAGCGAGGCCGAATTGAACGGCGAGGCGCGCTTGTTGACCTTCGTGCCGGTCAGCGGCCTGCCGGGCGTGGAGTGGTATGTGGGGCTGTCAGTGGATCGTGACAAGGCCTTTGCCAGCCTGACCAGTTTCCGTGTTTCCGCCTTGATTGCGGCGGTGATTGCGCTGGTGCTTATCGTGTTCCTGCTCAGTGTGTTGATGCGCTACCTGTTGCGCCCCCTGACCTCGTTGGGGTTGGCGCTGGATAACATCGCCAAGGGTGAAGGCGACCTGACCCGCCGCTTGCCGATAACCAGCAATGACGAGTTCGGCCGGTTGGCCGGCGCCTTCAATCAGTTTGTGGAGCGGATCCACGACTCTATCAGTCAGGTGGCGCAGACCAGCAGTGAATTGAATGATGTGGCGCTGCGCGTGGTAGACGCTTCCAATGCCAACATGGCGAGCTCCGATCAGCAGGCGGCGCGCACCAACAGCGTCGCCGCAGCGATCAACGAACTGGGCGCGGCGGCGCAGGAGATTGCGCGCAATGCCGCTGATGCATCCAATCAGGCCAGTCAGGCGCGCGACGGCGCCGAGCAGGGCAGTGAGGTGGTGAGCAAGACCATCGTGGCGATGCAGGAGTTGTCGAGCAAGATCAGCGAGTCCAGCCAGACCATTCAGCAGTTGAGCCACAAAACGGCGGATATTGGCCGCATTCTCGAGGTGATTCAGGGGATATCCGAACAGACCAACCTGCTGGCGCTGAATGCCGCGATTGAGGCGGCCCGCGCCGGTGAAGCCGGCCGCGGCTTTGCCGTGGTCGCCGATGAAGTGCGCAATCTGGCGCATCGCACACAAAGCTCGGCGCAGGAAATTCAGGTGATGATCGAAGGCCTGCGTTCCGACGCCGGCTCTGCCGTGACGCTGATGAGCGACAGTCAGGAGTACAGCCAGCACAGCGTCTCGGTAGCCGGGCAGGCGGGCGAGCGGCTACAGCAGATTACCCTGGGCATTGGCGAAATCGACAATATGAACCAATCGGTGGCGACCGCGACCGAGGAGCAGACCTCGGTAATCGAAAGCCTGAACGTGGATATTACCGACATCAACATGCTCAACCAGGAGGGCGTCGACAACCTGCAAGCGACCTTGCGCGCTTGTACCTCGCTGGAACAACAGGTGGCGCGCCTGCGGCAGTTGGTCGGTAGCTTCCGGATCTAGCCGCTACGTCTTTAGCGGTCGCAGCGCGACCATCTGCCAGACGGGCGATATCAGTCAGTCCGGCAGATGGTCGTCATTGGCTGATGCTCAGCTGATTCACCAATTCCTTCTTCCTGGGTTTAAAAACCATCTAGGTTTTCGGTCGCTGCAGCTTTCAGCGAACGGTATAGCCTCGTGCCTCCAGGCAGGCGGTCATGGCGCGCTGATAATTGGCCCGTGCGGTAGCTGTCTCGCTGGCAGCGACACCGCCATAGGCCTGGGTTGGGTCGTATCCGGTTTGACTGTTGCCCCATTGGTGGCACTCGTAGCGATCCTTGGATTGCTGCGCGGCGGACTGGTTATTTGCGGGGTAGATATACAGCTCGTCCTGGGAGGCAGTGCCGGCCTGATCCTCGCTTGGCGCATCGACCACCACATAGCTGGTGCCGCGCTGTACGTAATAAATATCGTTGTAGCGGTAATAGGGACGCCCGCCGATGATGACGGTGATGTAACCGCCAGGTAGCACCGGAATCGACAGCCCTATGGGTGGCATAACGATAATGAATCCAGCGCCTTGCGGGCGATACCAGGCGCCGCGGGCGTAATAGTAATCGCTTTCACGGTGGTGAATCTGCCGGTAGCCGCTCGGTAGTTGCGCAACTTTGTTGCCGGGACGCATTTGTGGCTGTGCCGGAGCTCTGGCCGGCGCGCTCTGCTGCTGCCGACCGGGCTCGTGTAACGGCTGAGGGCTGTTGTGCGGATTATTGTGCTGGCTTTGCTGGTGAGTGCCCGGACCTGCGTTTTCATGCCGGTCCTGTCCGCCCGGTGCTGCCATTACTGCTGTGCTGCCGAGCAGGGCCGCGGCTAGCAACAAGGCCAATCGTTGGGGTTTGTGCGAGAAAATAGTGTGCATGCTGTAGCCCTGATAGCGACGTCCAGGTCGGTTAACCCTCTGCCATCCAGCGCAGTCGGATAATAGGAAGAATGAGAGGTAGGGCTGGCATGGTGCGGGTCAGTCGAGCTACCTGTGCCCAGCGTATCCATTGGCGTGTCAGTCGCCGCCGGGAGAATGTAAATATTTGGTAAAGGTCGCGAGCCGTTGAAGCCGCCTAAAAAGCGCGTTCGCCTAAAACTGCGGAAAATCGCGTAAGCAGAAAAAACAATGCCCCGGCGACCTGAGTTGCCGGGGCATTGTGTGAAGCGCGAAAGAGCGAGGTGCTTACATCTGCGACTGCAGGTAATTCTTCTCGCCAACCATCTTGATCAGGCGCAGCTGCTGTTCAAGCCAGTAGGCGTGGTCTTCTTCGGTATCCTTGAGCTGCACTTCGAGCATCTCACGGCTGGGGTAGTCACCGACCTTCTCGCACAGGGCGATGGCCTTGGCCAGGTTCTCGCGCACTTCGTATTCCAGCTTCAGATCCGACTCCAGCATCTCCTGCACGGTAAAGCCGGGGGTGATCGCATGAGGGCGCATGTCCGGTTTGCCTTCGAGGAACAGGATGCGCTTGAGGATGGCATCGGCGTGCTGGTTTTCCTCTTCCATCTCGTGGTTGATGCGCTCGTACAGCTTGCTGTAGCCAAAGTCTTCATACAGGCGCGAATGCAGAAAGTACTGATCGCGCGCGCCAAGCTCACCGCGCAGCAGTTCGATCAGGCAATTAACAACGTCTGGATGGCCTTTCATGTAACGCGACTCCTGCGGCTGGTTGGCGAGTGACAAAGTGTGCCTCAGTACGGCAAGCAATACCACCCATTATTTAAATAAAATACCAATGCTTACAATGGGTTATGTTTGTATAGGTTGTATTGAAAAGCGTGGTGAGAGTACTTCTTGCTCGCATTGTTTTCGCCACCATCGATTATCGATTGGCGATACCTGAAGTTTAGTGCGCCGGCCGGGAAAATAAAGGGCAGCGGGCTAGTCGAGGCATTGTTCTGTAGGGGATGGGGGGTGCGGAAGGCTAAAACTGGAGCGGGTGAAGGGAATCGAACCCTCGTCGTAAGCTTGGGAAGCTTCTGCTCTACCATTGAGCTACACCCGCACAGGCGCTCTTTTTACCAGAGTCGCTGGCGGTGGGGAAGGGGGCGCGGATATTTGTTTGCGCGCCGCCGCGCGGTAGCCCTAGCGCTGTCGGTTGAGCTGCATCAATAGACGGTAGCTGTGCTGCCTGGCGCTTTGATCGACTATCGGGCTGTTGACGATCAGTTCATTCACGCCCGTGCGCTCCAGCAGTTGCTCCAACTGTTCGCCGGCGGCTTGCGGGTCGCCAATCAAGCTGCCTGACAGAGTCGACATGACCTGATGCCGTTCATGTGCCTGCCAGAGGTTTTCCATCGAGTGTACCGGGGCGGGCAGCTGTCCTGGCCGGCCGCGAATGAGGTTGAGGAAGGCCTGCTGGTGTGAGGTGGCAAGGTAGTGTGCCTGTTCGCGGTCGTCGGCCAGGTAGGCGTTGATGCCCAGCATGGCGTAGGGCTCGCTCAGTTGCTCCGAGGGGGTGAAGTGCTCGCGGTAGAGACGCAGGGCACTGAACAGGTAGTCGGGCGAGAACTGGCCGGCGAAGGCGAAGGGCAGGCCCAGGCGTCCGGCCAGCTGGGCGCTGAAGGTGCTGGAGCCGAGCAGCCAGATGGGCACGTTGAGGCCGGCGCCGGGCACGGCGCGTAGGCGTTGGCCGGGCTCCGGGGTGGCGAAGAGCTTGCGCAACTCCTCGAGCATCAACGGGAAGTCTTCACCGTCGGTACGCCCGCGGCGCAGGGCTTGCGCGGTCGACTGGTCGGTGCCGGGCGCGCGGCCAAGGCCTAGATCAATGCGCCCTGGGTAGAGTGACTCCAGGGTGCCGAACTGTTCGGCGATCTGCAGTGGCGCGTGGTTGGGTAGCATGATGCCGCCCGAGCCGATCCGGATTGCCCGGGTGCCGGCAGCCAGATAGCCCATCACCACCGAGGTGGCGGCGCTGGCGATGCCGGTCATGTTGTGGTGTTCGGCGACCCAGAAGCGGTTATAGCCCTCGGCTTCGGCCACCTGCGCCAGAGCCAGGGCGTTGTGCAGTGCATCTGCCGGGGTGGCACCTTCGCTGACAGAGCACAGATCCAGTATGGACAGCTTTATGGCCGAGGTAGTCATCTTCACTCCTGCACATCAATTTGCAATCACGCTATGCTAACGTTGAATGATGTCAGGTGACACCGCTAAACAGGGCTACTTGCAGAATCTGTGGTCCGGCGACAACAGGTGTCAGGGCCGCGGAGCAGGATAGTTCCTCAGTAACAACCTCACAGATGGAGAGTGAAAGCCCTTATGCAGTATTTTCCCTACGGCGGTCGTCTACGGCGCACTTTATGGGCAGGTTTGCTGGCCGCGGCACAGCTGTTGCTTGTCGGCCCTGCACTGGCTGCCCAGGTTATCCTCACGGATGAGACCGGTGCGCCGCTGGCTAACGCGGTGCTGCTGGTGGATGGCGTGCCGTCACTGCTGGCCGATGGCTATGTGATGGATCAGATTGATCGCCAGTTTGTACCGCATGTACTGGCGGCGCCCGTCGGCGCCGAGGTCGACTTCCCCAATAGCGACGATGTGCGTCATCACGTTTATTCGTTTTCCGAAACCAAGCCATTTGAGTTACGCCTGTTCAAGGGCTCTGAGGCGCCGCCGGTAATCTTTGACCGGGCCGGCGTCGTGGTGCTGGGCTGCAACATTCACGACGCCATGCTGGGCTACATCCTGATTACCGAAAGCCCGCGCTTTGCGGTCAGTGACGCGCAGGGCCGCGTTTCACTGCCTGAGCTGCCGCCGGGCGAATGGCCGGTCTCCTGGTGGCACTCATCGCGTTTGCAGAAAGGCCCGGTATCCCTCGGTGAATTGGATCTGGGGCAGGAGCAGACGCTGAGCTTGCCGGTCTCTGCTGCGCAGGCAAGGCCGGTGCCGATGCTGTCGCCGCTGCAACAGCGCTTCAAGTCGGGGTACTGATCCGATGCGCGTCCGCTACCTGCGCACCCGTCTGATAGTGACCTCGGTCGGTTTGCTGGCCCTGGTGCTAGGCGCGGTCTTTCTGGCGGTCTACACCAGCACCAATTTTTCCGCCAAGCGTCAGGCTCAGCACCAGCTGGAAGTGGGTGGCAAGGTGTTCAGTAACCTGCTGGAGGCGCGGGCGCGCGAGCTGACCAATGCGACGCAGATACTGGTAGCCGACTTTGGCTTTCGCCAAGCGGTTGCCACTGGCGATTTGCCTACCATTCGCTCGGCGCTGCAGAACCAGGTACGGCGTATTGGCGCCGATCAGGCGATGTTCTTCGATGTGCAGGGCGCGCTGCAAACCTCGTCAGCGGGTAACGAGGGGGGTAGCAGAGCCGAGGTGGAGGCGTTGCAGGCGTTCTCCGAGCAGGCCTTCATCGCGGTAATAGATCACCAGCCGTATTTGTTGGTCGAGGCGGTAGTGCGTGCGCCGGTGCCAGTGGGGCAGGTAGCCATGGTCTTCAGCCTTGATGCAGCCCTGGCGCGCGAGCTGCAAAAACTGACTGGGCTGGAGATCCGGTTTATCAGCAGCCGCGACGAAGAAATAATGAGCACCTACTCCACCTCGCCCTATGCCCAGCAGGATATGGACTTGCAGGAGGGCACGCGCACGCTGGAAGGCGAGGGCTATCTGACCACGGTGATTACGCTGTTGGATCAGGCGCCTTACAGCGTGAGCGCGCAATTGGCGAGCCCGCTGAGTGAGGCGCTGGCGAGCTTTGATGACCTCAAGCGTGAACTGCTGATCATCACCCTGGTTGCGCTGCTGGCCTCGTCGCTGCTGGCGGTGCGCTTGTCGGGCAGCCTGGCTAGGCCGGTAACCTTGCTGGCCGAGGCGGCCAGGCGCATTGGCCGCGGTGATTACACCAGCAAGGTAGGGTTGGCGCGTGATGATGAGCTGGGATTGCTCGCCGACAGCATCGATACCATGCGCAGCGGCATTGCCGAGCGTGAGGAGTTGATCGCACACAACGCCATGCACGATCCGCTGACGGGGTTACCCAATGTCAGTGTGGTGCGCGAGCGGCTCAGGGGCGCGTTGATCAGCGGGCAGAAGGGCGTGTTGGCCCAGTGTAATCTGGTTTCTGCCGAATTGATGGCCAAGGCCCGTGGTCAGGATTTCATGGATACCCTGGTGTGCCAGTCGGTGTCGCATCTGCACGGCCATCTGCCGGCGGACGCCTTGCTGGCCTGGCAGCCCGGTGTCGGCTTTCTGCTGCTGCTGGAACACCGTGAGCTGGATGAAGCCGTGGTGGTCGTGGATGAGATGCTGGGCAAACTCGGCGAAAAGATTCAGGTTGATGACATCAAGCTACGTTCGCAGTGGCTGGCCGGTGTGGTCAGTTGGCCCTTGCATGGCAGCGATGCCAACGACCTGCTGCGCCAGGCCAGTATTGCGCTGGCCGATGCGGCGCCGGGCCCGGAGCGGATTGCGGTGTATCAAGCGCAACGTGATCAGGCCTACCAGCGGCGTATTCGCCTGGCGCGCGACCTGCGCTACGCCGCGCAGTACAAGGAGCTGAGCGCGGTATACCAGCCCAAGCTGGATCTGGCCAGTGGCGAGGTGCGTCAGGTTGAAGCCTTGATGCGCTGGAATCACAGCGAGCTTGGGCCCATCAGCCCCGACGAATTTATTACCCTGGCCGAGCAGACCGGCAGTATCGGCATGTTGACGCAGTGGATGATGGCGGCAGTAGCCTCACAATTGCGCAACTGGATAGAGCGCGGGATTCATCTGCAGGTAGCAATGAATATTTCCGCGCGCGATCTGGATGACCCGCAGTTTCCGCAGCGCATCGAAAAAATGCTGCAGGCGCAGCAGATTAGCCCCGACTACCTGGCGCTGGAGGTGACTGAAAGCGCAGTCATGACTGACCCTGAGCGCAACCTCAGCAGCCTCAGGGCGCTGCGTGACCTGGGTATAGAGCTGGCCGTGGATGACTACGGCACTGGCTACTCCTCGCTGGCCACGCTGAAAAGCTTGCCGGTACAGGATCTGAAGATCGACAAATCCTTTGTGTTGCAGCTGGCCGAAGGTGGCGATGACGCGGTGATCGTCAAATCGACCATCGAGCTGGCACACAACATGGGCCTGAAGGTAATCGCCGAAGGCATTGAAAATAGTCACAGCCTGAACTGGCTGAAAGAACGCCATTGTGATGTAGCCCAGGGGTATTTCATCAGCCGGCCGCTGGCGGTGGCTGATCTGGAGCGCTGGCTCGACGATACCCGGGGCTCGTTCGGAGTAGTGGAGCCTGCGTGAAAAAAACAGTTGTGGCTGCCGTATTGGCGGTCTGTGCCAATGGCGTTGCCGCAGAGCCCGGCGGGCGCTTGTTGGCCACCGGTGGGGCGAGCAGCATTGAAGGGGCGGCCGGTGGCGGCATCGTCCCCTGGGCCGTCATGTCGGGATATGCAGCGCGGGATGAGTGGGGTGGGACCGCCTTCGCAACCCGCGTCGACACCGGCGACTATCGGCTCGACAGCTACGGTGCGGCGCTCTCTTTCGGTAATCGCCTGGAAGTCTCGGTAGCGCGACAGCGTCTGGATATGGATGCGCTGACCAAGGCCGCCAGCCTGCCCGACAAAACCCTGAATCAGGATATTTACGGCCTCAAGCTGCGGCTGTTTGGCGATCTGATCTATGACCGCTTGCCGCAGGTGGCGCTGGGCGCCCAATACAAACGCCAGCGCAACTTTCTGGTCCCCTCGCTGGTGGGTGCCGAACGTGATTCGGATACCGATTATTACCTGGCGGCCTCGCGGCTGTTCATGGGCGCGGTGGGCGGCTACAACCTGCTGCTTAACGGCACGCTGCGTTACTCGCGCGCCAACGAAACCGGCCTGCTGGGATTTGGCGGCGACCGGCGCGACAGCCGCAGTCTGTTGCAAGAGGGCAGTGCGGTACTGATGCTCAGTCCGCAATGGGCGGTTGGCGTGGAGTACCGCGAGAAACCTGACAACCTGTCTTTTGCCGGTGAGAGTGATTGGCAGGATGTATTCGTTGGCTACTTCCCCAGCAAACAGCTGGCCTTGGTGGCAGCCTGGGCCGATCTGGGCGAGATAGCCACCCTGGAAGACCAGCAGGGCTTGTATCTATCGCTGCAACTGAGTTACTGAGGCGCGCATGCTCAAGGCTTTTTCCCGAACCCTAGGCGGCTGTTGTGTTGTGGTTCTTACCGCCTGCGCGGCATCGGCACCGCCGCCCTTGCCCGACGACAGCCTGTATCAGGCGCTGGGCGGGCAGCCTGGCATCAATCGCGTGGTTGAGGGCTTGCTTTACCGCATCGCCGATGACAAGCGAATTGTTCATCATTTTGCCGACACCGACATCCTGCGGTTGCAGGAAAAACTCCAGGAGCAGCTCTGCGTAGAGGCGGGTGGCCCCTGTGAGTACACCGGCGACAGCATGGCCGAGGTGCATGCCGGCTTTGCCATCACGGAGGCGGACTTTAACGCACTGGTGGAAGACCTGATCGAGGCGATGACCGCAGAGGGTATCTCGGTCCGCGCGCAGAATCGTCTGTTGCAGCGGCTGGCGCCGATGCGCGGCGACATCATTTACCGTTAGAGCCGCGTTCGCCGGCGTCACTCGCCGGGCATGGTGATGCGGGTAATCAGACTGGCCGAGGGCATGCCGATGGCCGCGCCCTGGGCGAAGGTGACCCCCAGCTCGCGGACTTTGGCCAGAATCGCCGGGCTGTGCACAAACTCGGCCACGGTCTGCATGTGCAGCTCTTCGGCAAACTGCACAATCCCCTTACAGATGGTCATGGCGGTCGGATTGGTATCGAGCTGTTGAATCAGGCTGCCGTCAATCTTGATCAGGTCAACATCCAGGCGCAACAGGTGCTCGAAGTTGGAGTAGCCGGTGCCAAAATCGTCAATCGCGATACGGCAGCCCAGCGCCTTGGCGCGGTCGATGAACTGGCGCACCGCGGCATAGTTCTCGATCCCCTCAGATTCCAGAATCTCGAATATCACCCGTGAACCAATCTGGTTGTGCTCTACGGTTTCGATGATGTGATCCGACAGCGCCTGATCAAGCAGATCCTCGCAGGACAGATTGAGCGAGAAGGTGTACGGCAGGTCGGCAAATTGGCGCAAGCTGCTTTCTACCATGCACCGCGTGATGGAGCGGTACAGCCGTACCTTTTTTGCCAGATCGAGAAATTGCGATGGGCTGATCGGCTCACCCTGTTCGTCCAGCAGGCGCACCAGGCACTCGAATTTCTCGATGCGGTTGGTCTTTATATCCATGATCGGCTGAAAGAAAGGCACGATGCGGCCGGTTTCCAGCGCGCCTTTCAGCCGGCTGGCCCAGATCAGGTTTTGCTCGTAGCTCTCGCGCACTTTGTGCCGTTCGTCATAGATGACGTAGTTGTCCTTGTGCAGGCGGGCCAGTTCCAGCGCAATGTTGGCGCCGGGCAGCAGTGCTTCGCCCGTGGCCTCGCTGCTGCGCTGAGCGCTACTGGCTGCGCCCAGACTGGCGTTTACCGGCACTTCCTGATCGTGCCAGGTAATGCGCAGCTCGCTGATGAAGTCGAGCAGGTCGTTGAGCTGAGGACGCAGCGATGCTTCGTTGTGGTCGCCCGGCAGCCAGATCGCCAGCTCGTCGGCGGGCATCCGATAGAGTCGGCTACCCTGCCATTGGCTCTCGCTGGACAGGTACTCATCGAGCGCGTCGGCGAGCTGCGAAATGACATGGTCGCCACACTCGTGCCCGTAGAAGTCATTGATCTCCTTGAAGGAGTCGATGTTCAGCAGGATGAGCGCGGCGGTACGGCGTTTTTTCAGATCGACCAGTAACCGCTCGCGGTTGGGCAGGTCGGTCAGGCTGTCGGTATACAGGTTATGCAGCTGGCGCAAGATGCCGGCAACCAGGTAAAGGATCAGGGCTGAAATCAGCAACAAAATCAGCGCCGAAATGCTGACGATGCGGAAGTTGCTTTCCCGCATGGGCTCCAGCACCGCATCAATTTCTGCACGTGGCACGCCGATGCCAAACAGCATGCCGGCCTGCGTACGGGAGAAGAATAGCGCGTAATCACGCTGGTTCAGGTCAAGCTCCAGTTGCTGCATCGGCGAGGCCAGTTGGCGGGTGCTGATTATCTGCGGCGCCGCCTGGGGCTTGAGTTGCTCGTACAGATTCAGGTCGACGATGCCGTTGATCAAGGCTTGCGCCTGGGTAACGTTCTCGGCTTCCGACAGGCTGGAAAGATTGCGGTTTTCGGTGTCGAGCAGGAACGAGAATGTGCTGGGCGTAACCTCCACGCGGCTGACGGTACGCACGATGTCTTCGGCCCGCCAATCGGTCACCGCCAGGCCCACGGGTTGTTGCTGCGGATCGAGAATGAGGACCACATGGCTGATCACGGCGCTGTCGATACTGGCTTTGTAGTAGGCCGGCATCCAGTTGTTGGCGGGGTCTGGGAGGGTGTCAGGCTGGTTTTTCAGGTTGACTAGTTGTTCGTACCACTGCCTGATCAACTGCTGTTCTGCCGCCGGGATCGGTTCTACCAGAATGCGGTTTTCTTGCCGATAGGCGTAGAGCGCTCGTTCGCCCTGCCCATCGGCGAACCAGACGCTGCCACCGTAGCTGTCAGGAAAGTCGCGCAACGCCTGTTGCAGGCTTTGGCGCAGGCGCTGTTCGGTGACGCCGGGGCTATCCTGCAGGCTGTTGAACAGGCTGCCCATCCGCGCCAGCCCCTGGGTATTGTGTTCCATCTGCCGATGGTGGGCATTGATGCGGTCGAGGTTGGCATAAAAGGTGTCGGTAATCTGCCGCTGGCGCAATTCGGCCATGGCGCTTTGGGCGTAATCCAGGTTCAGGCTCGACATCAGCCAGGTACCGAACATGAAAATGCACACCAGCAGGCTGAGCAGAAACATGATCGCTGGCTTGACCGGGAGCATGGGCATTCCTTGGCTAGAGTCCGTTCAAGCCAGAATGGATGCGGCCTTGGGCTTGCGTCAACTCCTCTGCGCTTAATTGGCCAGATAGTTGCTCCACGGCGCGTTTTCCGCGGTTATCACCGTTCACCAGTGCCAGGCTGAGCCACACGTAGGCTTCCTGCAGGTCGATATCACCGCTGCTGCCCTTCAGGTAATCCATACCCAACTGATACTGCGCTGCGGCGGAGTTTCTGCGGGCGGCTTCTTTCAGCCAATGACGGGCGCTGGGCGAGCCTTTCTGCTGCCCGGCCAACTGCAGCATGGCGGGGACATGGCCGGCGCTGGCAGCGCGCTGCAGGTGAATTTGCGATTGCGGAAAGTCGGTGCTGGTGCCGTTGCCTTGCTGATAGGCCTGGGCCAACAGATAGTTGGCTTCACGCTGATTCTGCTTGGCACTTTTTTGCAGCCAGGCGAACGCCTGCTCCTGTTCGCCAGCCTTGCTGAGCATCTTCGCCAGCAACAGTTGCCCTGCAGCGTCGCCGGCCTCCGCTGACCGGCGAGCCCAGCGCAGGGCCTCGCTCTGGTTGTTGGCGGTTTGCTCGATAACCGCCATGTGGTGCTCAGCCTTGGCGTCACCTCTGTTGGCCGAGGCGAGGCAGGGAGCGGCAGCTTGTTGCAGATTCTTGATGCTGAACAGCAGGTAGCAATCCTTGGCATCATCGCTGGCCGGCTGCTGGCTGGTGGCCGGCTTGGCGGCTGTCGCCGGACGTGGCTCTGCGGCGGGCAGCGCGTTCGCGTTAGCCGGCAGTTCGCGAACGCGCTGGGCGAAGGCGTTGATCACCTCAGGGCAGGAGAAATTGTAGCCACCCTTGAGGCGCTGCAATGCTTCCTGGCTGGGGGCTTGCAAGGCATAACGCTCGGCAATGGCGCTACAGCGCTGCTGGCGTTCTTCGCGCACCAACGCCAAATAGGGCGCGTAGTCCGCATCGCTGGCGTGGGCGTTCAGGTACCTGGTGAGGGGGTCTATGTATTGCTGATTGAACAGCGCTTCGACTTCGGCGTGACGTTGCTGCTCTTGCGGGTCACTGGTCAGGCTGGCGGCCAGCTCAGCCAGGCGCTGGCGTTGATTTTCCAGTGCTTTGCCTGAACGTGTCAGCAGCCCGTCGGGTTTGGACAGGCTTTCGCAGCCGGTCAGGGCCGCTGTAATGCTGAGCAGCAAAACAAGAAGTACGCGCATGAACTCTCTCTGTGATGGCCGGATAACGCTGGTTCGTGCTCCTGAACATGCCTGAAACAGGCCGGTGCGAGCATCGGCACAGGGTAGCTTTCAGCGCTTTTCTGCCCAGCCAGCCTTACTGTACTGAACCGGGCCATCCGTTGCCGTCATAGAGACGCCAGTGTACCAGAGTGACGACGCCAGCAAAGCATAGCACCGGCTTTGAGCTTTGTTGTGTAGCACTTCGACATCATCTGTGCGGAACAGTTCGCGGCGAGCTGGAACGCTTCTTGCGTAGGCCTTTGCAAGCACGCAATTTGCGTCAAATTATTGATTAGGAATCTACCGGGCAATGGCTGTCGATCGCGCACAACTGATGGGTAACATGCGAACCAACCTGGCCGGGCTGCGGCACGGCAGCCTGGGCGTGCCGATTCTGTTGCTGGTCATGCTCGGCATGATGATGCTGCCGGTGCCGCCGTTCCTGCTGGACGTGCTCTTCACCTTCAATATTGCCCTGGCGCTGGTGGTGTTGCTGGTCTGCGCCTACGCCCTGCGGCCGCTCGACTTTGCCGTTTTCCCGACCATTTTGCTGGTGGCTACCCTGCTGCGCCTGGCGCTGAACGTGGCGTCCACGCGGGTCGTGTTGCTGTACGGTCACGAGGGTGGCGATGCCGCCGGTAAGGTGATTCAAGCCTTTGGTGAGGTGGTGATCGGCGGTAACTATGTGGTGGGTCTGGTGGTGTTTGCCATCCTGATGATCATCAACTTCGTGGTGGTGACCAAGGGTGCGGGGCGTATTTCCGAGGTGAGCGCTCGCTTTACCCTGGATGCCATGCCCGGCAAGCAGATGGCGATTGACGCTGACCTCAACTCCGGCCTGATCGACCAGGAGCAGGCCAAGACCCGGCGCTCGGAAGTGGCCCAGGAAGCGGACTTTTACGGCTCCATGGACGGTGCCAGCAAGTTCGTTCGTGGGGACGCCGTAGCAGGTCTGCTGATCCTGTTTATCAACGTGATCGGCGGTCTGGCAATCGGTATGGCCCAGCATGGCCTGCCGTTTGCCGAAGCGGGCAAGATCTATGTGCTGCTGACCATCGGTGACGGTCTGGTGGCACAAATACCTTCACTGCTGCTGTCTACCGCTGCCGCCATCATGGTGACGCGGGTCTCCACCTCTGAGGACATGGGCGCGCAGGTGCAGCGGCAGATGTTCGCTTCGCCCAAGGCGCTGGCGATTGCCGCTGCGATCCTGATCATCATGGGCCTGATTCCGGGCATGCCGCACTTCGCCTTTATTGGCCTGGGCTTGCTGGCGGCCGGCGGCGCCTATGTGATCGCCAAGCGTCAGCAGGTCAAGGCCGATGAAGAGGCCGAAGTGGAGCGCAAACAGGCGCAGCCGCCAGCCGTGCAGGGTCCGGAAACCCGTGAGCTTGGCTGGGATGATGTCACCCCGGTCGACATGGTGGGGCTGGAGGTCGGCTACCGTTTGATTCCGCTGGTTGACCGCAATCAGGGAGGCCAGTTGCTGGCGCGGATCAAGGGCGTGCGCAAGAAGCTGTCGCAGGACCTGGGTTTTCTGATGCCCTCGGTACATATCCGCGACAACCTGGATCTGGCGCCCAACGCCTACCGACTGACGCTGATGGGTGTGGGCGTGGCCGAGGCGGAGGTGTATCCGGACCGCGAGCTGGCGATCAACCCCGGCCAGGTGTTTGGCGAAATCAAGGGGCTGGCAGGCAAGGACCCGGCCTTTGGTCTGGATGCGGTGTGGATTGAGCCTTCGCAGAAGGACCAGGCGCAATCACTGGGTTACACGGTGGTCGACGCCAGTACCGTGGTCGCGACCCATATCAACCAGATACTGCACAAGCACGCGCATGAGCTGATCGGTCACGAAGAAGTGCAACAGCTGTTGCAGGTGCTGGCCAAGGCCTCACCCAAGCTGGCCGAGGAGCTGGTGCCGGGGCTGATTTCGCTGTCGAACCTGCTCAAGGTGTTGCAGGGTTTGCTGCAGGAGCAGGTGCCAGTGCGTGACATTCGGACCATTGCCGAGGCCATCGCCAACAGCTCGGGTAAGAGTCAAGATACTGGCGCTGTGATCGGTGCGGTGCGAGTGGCGTTGTCGCGCTCCATCGTGCAAAGCATTGTGGGGCTTGACTCCGAGCTGCCTGTGATCACCCTTGAGCCAAGGTTGGAACAGATGTTGCTACAGAGTCTTCAGAAGGCCGGGCAGGGTGCTGATGATGGCATGCTGCTGGAGCCGGGAATGGCGGAAAAACTGCAACGCTCTCTCTCTGAAGCGGTGCAGCGCCAGGAAGTACAGGGCAAGCCAGCGATACTGCTGGTAGCTGGGCCGATCCGCATGATGATGGCCAAGTTTGTCCGCTACGCCGCCCCCGGAGCCCACGTGCTGTCCTACCAGGAGATCCCGGACAGCAAACAGGTGACCATAGTCGCCACGGTCGGCCAGAACTGAACGCCTAGTGCGAATAGAGATTAACAGCCGCCTGGCGCCCTGCGCGGGGCACCGGTAACAGATGAGGTCAGCCATGAAAGTAAAACGTTTCTTTGCCGCCGATATGCGCCAGGCGATGAAGCTGGTGCGCGACGAGTTGGGTGCTGACGCCTCCATCATCGCCAACCGCCGCGTGGCGGGTGGTGTTGAGCTGACTGCCGCGCTGGACTACGTCGCGCCGCGCATCACGCCGCCGACGCCCGGTCTGGACCAGGAGCTGAAGAAAACCCAGGAACGTATCGTTGCCGCTCGCGCCGAGCTGGAAGTCGGCAAGATGGCCTCGCGGAACCAGCCGACCGTCAACCGTCAATTATTTGGTGATAGCATGCGGGCGGCTGCCGAGCAAGGCTCGCCTGTGGCGCGCGATCTGCTTGACCGTTTGGTGCAGGAGCCCAGTGAGGAGCCTGTAGCACGCAAGCCCACGGTGGCCGCCAGTGCGGCGCCCGCCGCAGCGGAGCCGGCCGAGAGCTCCGGCTTGAGCGCGATGCGCGCCGAATTGGCGGGTTTGCGTGAAATGCTGGAGTCGCAGCTGGGCGGTATGGCCTGGGGCCAATTGAACCAACGGCAGCCCAAGCAGGCTGGCCTGTGGCGCCGTTTGACCCAGATCGGCCTGCCAGCGGAAACCTGTCAGGAGCTGCTGCGCCAGGTCGCCGATGTGCCGGATATTCGTCAGGCCTGGCGGCTGCTGCTGGCTCACCTGTCCCACCGCATCCCCACGCTGCGTGAAGAAGTGCTGGAGCAGGGGGGCATCATTGCCCTGGTGGGCCCGACCGGGGCCGGTAAGACCACCACCCTGGGCAAGCTGGCCGCGCGTTACGTGCTCAAGCACGGCAGTCAGCACGTCGCGCTGGTGACCATGGATACCTACCGGATTGGCGCCCACGAGCAGCTGCGTACGCTGGGCCGTATCCTGGACGTGCCGGTGCGCGTGGTGGATGAACAGAACAGTCTTGAAGATGTTCTCGCTGATTTCTCCGGCAAGCGCCTGGTGCTGGTAGATACCGCAGGGCTGCAGGCTAACGATCCCTATCTGCGTGGCCAGTTGAGCTCATTGGCACAGCAGGGCCGCCAGGTTCGCAATCTGCTGGTACTCGCAGCGACCAGTCAGTACCGGGTAATGAAGGCGGCGTACCACAACTACAAGACCTGCGGTTTGAGTGGCTGTATCCTGACCAAGGTTGACGAAGCGGCGACCCTGGGTGAGTCATTAGGGCTGGCTATGGAGCAGGGTTTGCCGGTAGCCTATCTGGCAGATGGCCAGCGGATTCCGGACGATATCAACCGGGCCGTCGGTCACCAGCTGGTCAGCCGTGCGGTCAGCATGGCAGGTAATGAAGCGCCAGCCGATCAGGCGATGGCGGATGTGTTTGCCGGCATGATGCATGGCCAGCGGGCAAGCTAAGCAAAATCAATAATTCAAGGTAATCAACGTAGATGGGTAGCAATCATCCGGTTCAGGTTATCGCAGTCACTGGCGGCAAGGGTGGTATCGGCAAAACCAACGTGTCGGTCAACCTCAGTCTGGCGCTGGCAGACATGGGCCGCCGCGTCGTGCTGCTCGATGCCGACTTGGGGCTGGCCAACGTCGATGTGTTGCTGGGTCTCAAACCCAAGGCAACGTTGGCGGATGTGCTGGAAGGCAAATGTGACCTGCGCGATGTGATGCTCAATGGCCCGGGTGGTGTGCGCGTGGTGCCCGCCGCGTCCGGCGCCGCCAGCATGGTCAGCCTGAATCATCAGCAACATGCGGGTTTGATCCAGGCCTTCAGCGAGGTCGGCGATAACATCGACGTGCTGATTGTCGACACCGCGGCGGGTATTGGCGACTCGGTGGTCAGCTTCGTGCGTGCTGCACAGGAGGCACTGATTGTCGTCTGCGACGAGCCAACCTCGATTACCGATGCCTACGCACTGATCAAGCTGCTCAACCGTGATCACGGCATGACCCGATTCCGCGTGTTGGCCAATATGGTCGGCACACCGCAGGAAGGTCGGCTGGTCTTTGCTAAACTCTCCAAAGTAACTGACCGGTTTCTCGACGTAGCGCTGCAATACGTCGGGGCCGTACCCTTTGACGAAGCGGTGCGCAAGTCCGTACAGAAGCAACGTGCAGTCTACGAAGCCTTTCCGCGCAGCAAGGCGGCTATGGCCATTCGGGCGATTGCACAGAAGGTGGATGCCTGGCCTTTACCGGCCAATCCACGCGGACATCTCGAGTTCTTCGTCGAACGTCTGGTACGGCCCACTGGGTCAGGCCTATGATTGCATCGGCTGGCGGATTGAGCATGTATACACGAGCACAAGTTTCTGCAGACAATCAGGATCGACTCGTTGAGCAATATGCTCCGCTGGTAAAACGTATTGCCTACCACCTGTTGGGTCGCCTGCCGGCTAGCGTGCAGGTGGAGGATCTGATGCAGGCCGGCATGATCGGGTTGCTCGAAGCCTCGCGTAAATTTGATTTTGGCAAGGGCGCCAGCTTCGAAACCTATGCCGGGATTCGTATTCGTGGCGCCATGCTGGATGAAGTGCGCAAGGGTGACTGGGCGCCGCGATCGGTGCATCGCAACACCCGTATGGTCAGTGACGCAATGCGCTCGGTAGAGTCCCGTTTGGGGCGCGACGCTAAAGATCACGAAGTTGCGGCCGAATTGGATATGAGCCTTGAGGAGTATTACTCGATCCTCAATGATACCGCCGGCAGCAAGTTGTTCAGTTTTGATGATTTGCTGGAGAGTGGCGCGCCGGCCGATGTACAGGGCGATTTTGAGCCCTTCGCCGGGCTGGAAGATGAGCGCTTCAGGGCGGCGCTGGCCGAGGCGATCAACGGCTTGCCCGAGCGTGAAAAGCTGCTGTTGTCGCTGTATTACGATGAAGAACTGAATCTCAAGGAGATTGGCGCTGTGCTGGGCGTCAGTGAGTCACGGGTCAGTCAATTGCACAGTCAATGTGCCGCACGTCTGCGCGCACGCTTGTCGAGTTGGCGAAATGATTGATTTTGTCGCCAACATCCGGACAATGCTCGGATCGCGCTGATGGTAGCACTGTGCCCGATCCTGTTTTGATGGTGGTAGCGAGGGTGTTGTGAACAGCAGTTTGCACGGCAGAGGGTTGTTCAGAACGTCTTTATACGGCTAGTTTGGCCATTGCAATGGGTTTTCGGGGTGCAGGCCTGCACTTTCCCTGGTTTGTACGGAGGTCGACTTGGACAAGAATATGAAAATTCTCATCGTTGATGATTTTTCGACGATGAGGCGCATTATCAAGAACCTGTTGCGCGACCTGGGTTTTACCAACACGGCTGAAGCCGATGATGGCAATACCGCGTTGCCGATGCTGCAAAGCGGTAATTTCGACTTTCTGGTGACCGACTGGAACATGCCGGGCATGAGCGGCATCGATTTGCTGCGTGCGGTGCGTGCCGATGACCGCCTCAAGCACCTGCCGGTACTCATGGTCACCGCTGAGGCCAAACGCGACCAGATCATTGAAGCCGCGCAGGCAGGCGTCAACGGCTACGTCGTCAAGCCATTTACCGCTCAAGCCTTGAAAGAGAAAATCGAAAAGATTTTTGAGCGAGTACAAGCAAAATAACAACCAACCGGGGTACAGGTTATGGCGTTAAGTAAGGATCCCGGCCAGGCGACTGCTCAGGAATTTGAACATTCCCTCAAGGACAATGCGCGCCAACTGGTCGACCACCTGGAGCAAGGCGACTTTGCCGAAGCTCTGCTGGTGATCCACGCAATCAATCAAGCCCGAGATCGCGGTCTCTATCACGAGGTCGGGCAACTGACCCGCGCGTTGCATAACGCTATCGTCAATTTTCAGCTCGACACCTCCCACGCGCTCGAAGACGACAGCGAGACCTCCAAGATTTCCGATGCGTCCGATCGCCTTGACTATGTGGTGCAGCTGACCGACAAGGCCGCCAATCGCACCATGGATCTGGTGGAAAGCAGTGCGCCAAAGATCTCTGAACTGGGTGGCGAGGCGGCGGCGCTGCGCGCCGATTGGCAGCGACTGCAACGTCGTGAAATGGCCGCAGACGAGTTTCGTGATCTGTACAAGCGTATGGGCGACTTTCTCGAAAAGGCCGAGAACACCAGTAACGACGTGTCTGGCCACCTCAACGATATCCTCATGGCGCAGGACTATCAGGATCTGACCGGCCAGGTGATCAAGCGTGTCATTACCCTGGTTCACGATGTCGAGGAAAGCCTGCTCAATCTGGTGCGCATGGCAGGTCAGGTGGATCGGATTACCGGCATAAACCACCCTGAAACCGTCAGTGAGGCAAAAAAACCTTCGTCCAGGGGTGAAGGTCCACAGATTCATGCCGATAAAAGAGAAGACGTGGTTTCCGGTCAGGATGAAGTCGACGACCTTCTGTCCAGTCTGGGTTTCTGACTCCTGCCAAGATGCACCGCCACAGCGTTGTGGCGGCAAGAGCCAGGCAGCACAAGAAGTAGTCAGGTTTACGGGTTCCGGAATAACGTCTAATAACAACGGACTGCACACAGGCAGCAGTATCAGTGGCCGCGCATAGCCGTTTACGTCAACACGCCCGAGGGGAGTGGGTGCATGAGTTTCGATGCGGATGAAGAGATTCTCCAGGACTTTCTGGTCGAGGCAGGTGAAATTCTCGAGCAGTTGTCCGAGCAGTTGGTCGAACTGGAGAACCGTCCCGATGACATGGATCTGCTCAACGCCATTTTTCGCGGTTTTCATACCGTCAAAGGTGGCGCTGGATTCCTGCAGCTTGATGCGCTGGTCGCCTGTTGCCACATTGCCGAGAACGTATTCGATATTTTGCGCAAAGGTGAGCGTCCGGTAACGTCCGACCTGATGGACGTGGTCCTGCAAGCGCTGGACGCGGTCAACACCATGTTTGATCAGGTGCGCAACCAGCAGGAGCCTACGCCCGCAGACCCTGCCTTACTCGACGCCCTGGCCGCCCTGGCGCAGCCAGGTGGTGCAGAACCCGCCGCCCCCGAAGAGGCCGCGCCGGTGGTCGAACCCGAGCCCGTTCCCCCTACTGCCACACTGGATGCCATCGCCAGCGGCGATGGCGATATTACCGATGATGAGTTCGAACAGCTGCTGGACGCGCTGCACGGTGACGCCGCGCCTGCCGCAGCTGCGACGGCCCCTGCATCAGCACCGGCACCCACGCCGGCTGCCACCTCGGGCGACGACATCACCGACGATGAATTTGAAGCCCTGCTCGACGAGCTGCACGGCAGTGGTCAGGCCCCGGTCAGTGCGGCTCCCGCGCCAGCGGCGACTGCCGCCGCCGACGATATCTCCGACGATGAATTCGAAGCCCTGCTGGACGAGCTACATGGCAAGGGCAGTGCGCCCGGTCTGAAGGACGGCGCGTCGACTGAAGCGGCTGAACCAGCCGCGGCTGCCGGTTCCGCCGAAGCCGACAAGATCACCGACGACGAATTTGAAGCGCTGCTGGATCAGTTGCACGGTAAAGGCGCGGCACCTGGTAAAACCGATGCCGAGGCGGCGTCTGCTCCAGCCGCGCCGCCCGCTGCCAAGCCCGCACCGGCGCCGGCTAGCAAGCCCGCTGCCAAGCCTGAGCCCAAGCCGGCTGCCAAACCTGCCGCCGCTCCGGCAGCCGCCGCGAAAGCCGCGCCTGCGCAGGAAGCGCCCGCAGCTGCCGAAACCACGGTACGGGTAGACACCGCGCGGCTGGATGAAATCATGAACATGGTGGGCGAGCTGGTACTGGTGCGTAACCGCCTGGTGCGCCTCGGCCTGAGCAGTGGTGATGAGGAGTGGAACAAGGCGGTCGGTAACCTCGATGTAGTCACCGCGGACCTGCAGATGTCGGTGATGAAAACCCGCATGCAGCCAATCAAGAAGGTATTTGGTCGTTTCCCGCGGGTGGTACGCGATTTGGCGCGCAACCTCAAGAAGGAAATCAACCTGGAGCTGGTGGGCGAAGAAACCGATCTCGACAAGAATCTGGTCGAGGCGTTGGCCGATCCGCTGGTTCACTTGGTGCGCAACTCGGTAGACCACGGCGTAGAAACGCCCGATGAGCGTGAAGCGGCGGGCAAGCCGCGTACCGGCAAGGTGGTGCTGGCCGCGCAGCAGGAAGGCGATCACATTCTGTTGACGATTGTTGACGATGGTCGCGGCATGGACCCCGATGTGCTGCGCTCCAAGGCCGTGGAAAAGGGCATGATGGAGAAGGACGCCGCTGATCGCCTGAGCGACAGCGAGTGTTTCAACCTGATTCTGGCGCCCGGCTTCTCGACCAAGACGGAAATTTCCGATGTGTCCGGGCGTGGCGTGGGCATGGATGTGGTGAAAACCAAGATTTCCCAGCTCAACGGCACCATCAATATCGAATCGACCAAGGGCCAGGGCTCCCGGATTGCGATCAAGGTACCCTTGACGCTAGCCATCATGCCGACGCTGATGGTCATGCTGGCGAATCAGGCCTTTGCCTTGCCATTGGTCAGTGTCAACGAGATCTACAGTCTTGACCTGTCACGCACCAACATTGTCGATGGTCAGGAGGTGATCATCGTGCGTGAAAAAGCGCTGCCGCTGTTTTACCTCAAGCGCTGGCTGATGCCGGGTGTGCAAGACACCAGCGATCATTCCGCTGCCAGTGTGGTGATCGTTTCGGTTGGCACCCAGCGGGTCGGTTTTGTGGTCGACCAGCTGGTCGGCCAGGAAGAGGTGGTAATCAAACCGCTGGGACGGATGCTGCAAGGCACCGCCGGAATGGCCGGGGCGACTATTACCGGGGACGGTCGCATCGCGCTGATTCTGGATATTCCCAGCCTGCTCAAGCGCTACGCGCGGCGGGTGTGATAGGTTGTATCATGCTGTATCAGACGCATCTGCCGATTGCTGTGGCGTAGTGAGCTGAGGCGGTAGACGGGTAGGATTACTCGAAACAGGCGCATTAGTGCGCCGGATGGCGATGCGGGTTCAGGAGAGGGTATGGCGGTCAAGGTTCTGGTGGTGGATGACTCGGGTTTCTTTCGCCGCCGGGTAACGGAAATTCTGGCGGGTGACCCGCAGATTCAGGTTGTCGGCACGGCAACCAACGGCAAAGAAGCCATCGAGCAGACGCTGTCGCTGCGCCCTGACGTTATCACCATGGATTACGAAATGCCGGTCATGGACGGCATTTCCGCGGTCAAGCAGATCATGCAGCGCTGCCCCACGCCGGTGATCATGTTTTCCTCGCTGACCTACGAGGGCGCCCGCGTCAGTCTTGATGCGCTGGACGCCGGCGCTGCCGACTACCTGCCGAAGAATTTCGAAGACATTTCCCGCAACCCGGACAAGGTGCGCCAGCTGCTGTGCGAGCGGGTCAACGCGCTGGCACGCACCAACCGCCGTTCGCTGGGCTTGAGTGGCAGTGCGGCAGCGCCGCCTGTTGCGCCTGCACCGGGCGCCGCTACTGCGTCCCCCGCAGCGCGCCCTGGCGCGAGTCCGCTCGGCGGGGCGACGACCGCCAAGCCGGCGACCCCGGTTGCGCGTACCAGTCCAGCGCCACGCAAGCGCAGCTACAAGCTGGTCGCTATCGGCACCTCCACCGGCGGCCCGGTCGCCCTGCAGAAAGTGCTGACGCAGTTGCCCGGCAGCTTCCCTGCGCCGCTGTTGCTGATTCAGCACATGCCGGCTGCGTTCACCAAGGCCTTTGCCGAGCGCCTCGACAAGCTCTGCCGTATCTCCGTCAAGGAGGCCGAAGACGGCGATGTGCTGCGCCCAGGCCTGGCGTTGCTGGCACCTGGCGGCAAGCAGATGATGGTGGACGGGCGTGGCGTGGTGCGTATTCTGCCCGGCGATGAACGCCTGAACTACAAGCCCTGTGTCGACGTCACCTTTGGCTCGGCGGCCAAGGCATTTCAGGACAAAGTGCTTGCGGTCGTGCTCACCGGTATGGGCGCGGATGGGCGGGAAGGGGCGCGCATGCTCAAGCAGGCGGGTAGCGCCGTGTGGGCTCAGGATGAAGCCAGTTGCGTGATTTACGGCATGCCCATGGCGGTTGCAAAGGCCAATCTGGCCGATGGCATCTATAACCTGGATGAAATCGGTCGTTATCTGGCAGAGATCGGCTGATGGATATTCTCAGTATCATTGGCGTCATTCTGGCGTTTGTTGCCATCATCGGTGGCAACTACCTGGAAGGTGGCCACGCCTCGGCGCTGCTCAACGCGCCTGCCGCACTCATCGTCATCGGCGGCACCCTCGGCGCCGCCTTCATTCAGACCCCGTTGACCGTGTTCAAGCGGGCTCTGGTGATTCTGCGCTGGATTATTTTTCCACCGACCAATCGACTGCGTGAGGGGATTGGTCAGGTCATCAATTGGAGCACCATCGCGCGCAAGGATGGCCTGTTGGGCCTGGAGTCCATCGCGGAGCTGGAGCCCGACGCCTATGCGCGCAAGGGTCTGCAGTTGCTGGTTGATGGTAGTGAGCCCGAGGCGTTGCGCGGGATTCTCGAAGTTGAGCTGATGACGCGTGAAAACCACGACCTGATGGCGGCCAAGGTCTATGAGAGCATGGGCGGCTATTCGCCCACCATTGGCATTATTGGCGCCGTCATGGGGTTGATTCATGTCATGGGCAACCTGGCAGACCCCTCCATGCTGGGCTCGGGCATTGCGGTGGCCTTTGTCGCCACTATTTACGGTGTGGCGCTGGCCAACCTGTTTCTGTTGCCGGTTGCGCACAAGCTCAAGGCGGTAGTGCTGCAGCAGTCGCGCTATCGCGAGATGTTGCTGGAAGGTCTGCTGTCGATTGCCGAAGGGGAAAATCCTCGCTCTATTGAAATGAAGCTTGAAGGCTTCCTCGATTAGCGCCCAACGTCTAACGAACCGAGGATAGCGGCATGCGGCGACGTCGCCACGAAGAGCACGAAAATCATGAGCGCTGGTTGGTGTCCTACGCCGACTTCATCACCCTGCTGTTCGCTTTTTTTGTTGTCATGTATTCCATCTCCTCGGTCAATGAAGGCAAGTACAAGGTACTGTCAGATACCCTTGAGGGCGCTTTCAATCAGCCGCAGCGGGCCATCGATCCCATACAGATAGGCCAGGAAAAACCACGCGGTATCGGCACCCAGGATAGCGATGGCACCCAGACCGGGCAGCAGGATGGTGGCAGTGATGCGCTGCAGGACATCACCCAGGCGATGCAACAAGCCTTTGGTGACCTTATCCAGGCGGGCGACCTGGAGGTGCGCGGCAACGAACTATGGGTCGAGATTGAGCTGAGCTCCGGGCTGCTGTTTCCCAGTGGTGATGCGTTGCCGCTGGATGCGGCCTTTGGTTTGATCGACCGGATTGCCGAAATACTGGCGCCCTACGAAAACCCGGTGCACGTTGAGGGCTTTACGGACAATGTGCCGATGCGTTCGGGCAACTACCCGACCAACTGGGAGCTATCTGCGGCGCGGGCGGCCAGTGTGGTGCGTATGCTGAGTAATGGCGGCGTCAACCCTGACCGACTGGCTGCCGTAGGCTATGGTGAATTCAGGCCTGTTGCCGATAACACGACCGCTGCTGGTCGCAAGGCTAACCGCCGGGTGGTATTGCTGGTGTCGCGTTATGTGGATAAGCGGCACGAGCCTTTTGGCGGTGAGCCGGAGTCGGTCAATGTGATGCGCGAAGCGCGTAGTGAAACGGCTGCCCCATCGGGTGCAGCGGGTCCTTCTGGCACGGGTTCTGCATCGAGTCCTGCTCCCTAGCTGTAAACAGGTCTGAGCTGTCAAAATGTTGTCGTTTATCGCATGTTATGGGGCCTATCACGGCTGGAATGCCCCCGGAGGTACGCCATGAGAGTCTGGGCTGTAGCCAATCAGAAGGGTGGGGTGGGCAAGACCACCTCCGCCGTGGCACTGGCTGGCCTGCTGGCAGATCAGGGGCAACGTGTATTGGTGGTCGATCTGGATCCGCACGGCTCCATGACCAGCTACTTTGGGCATGACCCGGACCAGCTGACCAGCAGCGTCTTCAATCTGTTTCAGCACAACGGGCAAGTGCCGGACGGGCTGGCAGCGGCGCTGCTGCTGGACAGCTCGCATCCTAATATCCAGCTGCTGCCGTCCAGCACCTCATTGGCCACGTTGGAGCGTCAATCGGCAGCGCAGGGCGGTTATGGCCTGGTGATTTCGCGCGCGCTGGCGCAGCTATGGAACGACTTCCAGTTCGTCATTATCGATAGCCCGCCGCTGCTGGGCGTGTCGATGATCAATGCGCTGGCTGCGTGCGAGCAGTTGATCATCCCGGTGCAGACCGAGTTTCTCGCGCTCAAGGGGCTGGAGCGCATGGTACACACGCTGAACATGGTGAACCGCTCGCGCAAGCAGGCGCTGCCCTATACTATCGTGCCAACCTTGTTCGACCGCCGTACCCAGGCTTCGCTGAGCACTCTGCGCATGTTGCGCCGGGACTACGCGGATCATCTCTGGCAGGCCTACATTCCGATTGATACCAAGCTGCGCGACGCCAGTCTGGCCGGGGTCGTGCCTTCACAGTTGGATGCGAGCGCGCGGGGCGTGCTGGCGTACCGTGCATTGCTGCGCTACCTGTTGGCGCAAAGCTTGTCACGCAGCGAGCAGGTGGCCTGACGCGCGGTAGGCCAGGCTAATGCTTTGTCACACACCGCCGATACAGTTGCATGAGCCATGATTGCCATGTCCCAACCATTTCGTGGCTAAACCAGGATGATACGGGTGTTATGAGTAAATCCAGATTGCCGGTGCAGGAGTTCGTACCGGAACAGACCATTCAGCATTATCTGGATGCGCTGCTGCAGGACGCAGCCGAGGAGCTGGCCCGCGAGGAAGCGGCGCCTGCACCGGCGGTTGTGCCTGAACGGCCGCCGACTCCGCCGCGCCCCGCCGTCGTAGCGCCGGTATTGCGTGCGCCGCCGGCGCCAGTGCCAACACCTGTGCCTGCTGAGCCAGTGGTCGAGATGCTCGCCGAGCAACCGGCACCACCCGCGCCAGTGGCACAGCCGCAGTGGCGTGAGCAGGCCTTCGAGGCCTTGCTGTTTGATGTCGGCGGCTTGAAATTGGCCGTGCCGCTGGTATCGCTGGGGACTATCTATCCGCTGGATGCGGAGATTACTCCGTTATTTGGTCAGCCGGACTGGTTCCTCGGCATACTGGCAACCCAGGCGGGAAATCTGAAGGTGCTGGATACCGCGCGCTGGGTCATGCCCGAGCGCTACAGCGACGAGTTGAAAGAGAGCCTGTCCTTTGTCATTTCGGTTGAAGGATATGATTGGGGTATGGCCGTACACGGTGTGCATCAGTCGATTCGACTGGAGCCGAGCCAGATCAAGTGGCGCTCACAGCAAGGCAAGCGTCCGTGGTTGGCTGGCACCGTGATTGATCATATGTGTGCCTTGCTGGATGTCTCGGCGCTGGCTAGCCTGATAGTCAATGGTATGGCGCGTCAGGCGTCTGGTAATGCCGCAACGCCAGCATTAGGATAACCGTAAACCGGTGCAGACCTTATGGTCGGTACCCTTGTCCGGCGTTCCAGGCTGCTGGACTGCTATCAACGATGATCGGGAAGCATGACAATGAAAAATAATTCGGGACAAGGCGCTGAAGATCCGATCCTGCAATGGGTGACGTTCCGCCTGGACAACGAAAGCTATGGCATCAACGTGATGCAGGTGCAGGAAGTGTTGCGCCATACCGAGATTGCTCCCGTACCGGGCGCGCCTTCCTATGTATTGGGCATCATCAACCTGCGTGGCAATGTGGTTACGGTGATCGATACTCGCCAGCGCTTTGGTCTGACGCCTGCTCCGATCACCGACAACACCCGCATCGTGATCATCGAAGCCGACAAGCAAGTGGTCGGGATTCTGGTCGACAGCGTGGCCGAGGTGGTTTATCTGCGTCAGTCGGAAATCGAGACCGCGCCGAACGTGGGTACCGATGAATCCGCGAAATTCATTCAGGGCGTCTGCAACAAGAACAACGAGCTGCTGATTCTGGTCGATCTGGAAAAGATGATGACCGAGGATGAGTGGGCGGAGTTGTCCGGCTTTTGATCGGCATGAATGAGCCTTGGTTGCTATTACTGCTGGGCAGTCTGATGGGCGTGGTTTTGGCGGCTCTGGTGGTGCTGTTCGCGCGGATCCGTCAGTTGCCTGCCGAGCTGCAGCAGCAGTCCGAGCATCTGCGTCAGCGCCAGGAGCAGCTGACACGCGACCTGGCCACCTTTCAGCAGGGCAGTATTCGCATGGGCGAGGAGCTGACGGCATTGCGCTTGCAACTCAAACGTCTGGAAGACAAACAGCTGAAGCTGGAAACCCAGGATCCGCAAGCGTTGCCCTATAATCAGGCGGCACGGCTGGTGGGTATGGGCGCCAGTATTGAGGACCTCACCCAATCCTGCGGCCTGTCCAAGGCCGAAGCCGAACTCTTCGTCAAATTGCACGGTGGCCGCCGCGGCTGAGCAGTCGCTGGGTCGCCGCTTGCGGTGCTTTTATTACCGTCTCCCCCGCTGCAAAGCAGAGTTCCATCTCGCTCAAGGGTACCGGCCAGCGCTCTGTCTGAGTCTCGTGTCTGATATCGCCCCACTGGGCAAACTGCGTCGAGTACAGACGCGGGTTGAGTGTTGGCCAGCCCTAGCCCTGATGCTGCTCAATCCTGATCTGGGTTATCCCGCATCAAGCGCTTGGGCACTGGCTGGTCACCGTCGGGATTGAAGCCGGCGGGGCGTTTACCCTTCAGGTACCAGGCAAAGGCGATGATTTCGGCGATGGTGCGGTACAGCGCTTCGGGTATCTGATCGCCCAGCTCCAACTGCGTCAGCATGCGCGCCAGATCGGCGTTCTCGTAAATCGGCACTTCGTAATCCAGCGCCAACTGAATGATTTGTTCGGCCAGTTCACCCTCGCCCTTGGCGGTCAGCGTCGGCGCCTGTTCGCCGTCATACACCAGCGCAATGGCTTCGCGGTTTTTGCTCATCAGGTGACCTCGTCAATCCAGGTTTGTTGCAGTGCCTGGCGCGGCGGTGGCGGGGTGCCGCGATGGCAGCTCAATTCACCAACATCGAGTCCCTTCGCCAGCAGACGGTCACGCAGCTGGGTCAGTTCGTTATTGACCAGTTTCAGCGTGGTGGCCTGCTCGGCCCAGAATTCACTGCTGACCTTGTCCTTGCGCAATCGGGCAATGGCTTGCAGGTTGCCCAGTTCGTCGAGATTGAACGACAGCCGTACTTCCCACTGTGGCGTGGGTTCGGCCTGCTTGGCGCTCGGCGGCGGCGTCTCGCGTTCGATGCGCAGTTGCACATGATTGAACTGGTGCCCGTCACGCATGGGGATTTCCAGCTGCCAGGTCGTTTGGGTGCTGCCGTCGGCAAAGCTCTGGGTTTGCCCCAGACTCTGAAACTGGTGGTGCTGAATGCGTGACAGCAAGGCTGCTGTCAGGCGCAGCAGGCTCCCCAAATCATTGTTTTCGCCCAATGCCTGCAAGGCGCGGGTCGGCAACGGAAACATGCCGGGCTTGAGTTGCTGTTGCGCTGCGGCCTGGCTGGCTTGCTGCCAGGGACCGGGTGGCAGGTTCAGGGCGTTGAGACTGCCGGGCGGCAATTGTTGTTGCAGGGTAATCAGCAAGTTGACCAGAGTGCCCTTGAGGTCGACCCCGGCGAGGGGCTCGGGAGCGCCGGGCGTCGACAGGCTGGCGAGTAGCGGCAGCAGCTTGTCCAGCGCCGGCAGCGCGCGCTGCACAGCGCCTGCCGGTTGGCTGGCGGCATCCACCGCGCCGGCGGATGCTGTTGGGTTGGCGGCCTGTTTTGCGGCGCTCTGGGCAACCAGCGACTCGGCGATTTTGGCCAGGTTGGGCTCAAGGAACAGGCCGCTCTGCTTGATCGCATTGGCCACCCCGTCAGCCGTTGTCAGCTGCTGCGCGGTAGTGACTTGCTGCAGCACCTGAGCTATGGCCCGCTGCAGCGCCGGGATGGCAGGTAGGTCGCGCGGGCTGGCCTGTAATTGGTCGAGCCGGTTGAACAGGGGCTCGCTTGAGGCTTGGCTTTGCAGGGTGCTGCGCAAACCTTGCAGCAGATCGAGCTGGCGCTGCTGCGCACTGCTAGCCAGCACGCGCAATTCACCCTGGGCACCCACATTGGCATTCAGCCGGGTACCGGGTTCTACCGGCTGGCTGCTGGTGAGTTGCAGCAGGCTGCCAGTAGCGGCCCCCTGTACGATTTTGGCCAGCACGGCAAAGGCGACCTGTTGGCCGGCGTTGTCGGTAACCGGCTGTTGGCTTAATACCCGTGCCTGCAAGGCGCTGCCGGGCGGAAACTGCGCAGGATCAAGGCGCGTCAAAGGCTCGCTGGCGGGCGCGCTGCTGGCCGGTTGCAGCACGGCCATCAGCTGGGTTTGGGTCAGTGCCTGAACCACCAGTTGGGTACCGGTGGTCAGTGGCTGTGGGCTGCTGGCGGGCAGTGTGGCTGGTGCGCTGGTTGCCGTGCCCTGGGCGAGGCGCAGCAGCACCTCAAACTGGCCGCTGCCGTTGGCCCGCGGGCTGCTCTGGATCACCTCGGCGCTGATCTTTTCACCCTCTGGCAGTAGCGCTGCGTCAATTGGCCGCAAGAGTTGCAGGGCCATGCTGATTGCTTCAGCGCCACGCGCAGCTACCGCCGCAGCCGGCGTGGTTGGCGCGCTGGGTGGAATGACAGTGCTGGGTGGTAGGCGAAAGTCCGAGCTCATGTTGTCACATGTTGATGTAAATCGAGGTCCCCCGGGGTAGGGGGGCATGTATAATGGCGCCCCATTGACGGGCCTTCCAGCCCGCTGCTGGTGGCGCTTGCAAAGAGTATAGCGGCCAGCATGCCGGAATCATCAATGCAATGGTATCGGCGCGATTCAGCCTGGGTCTGGAGTAGTAGTGAGCAAGCAGCAGATCGACATCAGCGAACTGGCCTGTGAGCGGGATGAGCGCGAGCTTTTCTCCGCAGTCTCCTGCTGTCTGCAACCCGGTGACGTGCTGCAGGTCGCTGGCCCCAATGGTGCGGGTAAAACCAGCCTGCTGCGTATATTGGCCGGCCTGATGCCAGCCAGCGGCGGTGATATCCGCTTTGCCGGTGAGTCCGTGCTGTCGGGGCGCGGTCGCGAGCACTGGCGGCGCAACCTGCTGTATATAGGGCACGCGCCGGCGGTCAAGGGCGCGTTGAGCGCAGAGGAGAACCTCAGCTGGCTCTGTGCGCTGACTCAACCAGTCACCCGTGAGGCCATTTGGCAGGCGCTGCAGCAGGTCGGTCTGCGCGGTTTCGAGGATGTGCCCTGTCGGCAGCTCTCGGCCGGCCAGCAACGCCGCGTGGCTCTGGCCCGGTTGTATCTGCCGGGCGCTCCTGTATGGATTCTGGATGAACCTTTCACGGCGCTCGACCAGGCCGGTGTGCAGGCGCTGGAGCAGCATGTCATGGCCTTTGCAGCCGGTGGTGGTACCGTGGTGTTGACTACGCACCACAGCCTGGCCCATGTGCCGGGTGTGCGCCGGCTTGAGCTGGGGCGGGCGAGCTGATGCGGCAGATCATCTGGCTGTTGTTCAAGCGTGAATGGCAATTGGCCTGGCGTCGCCCCGGCGACCTGCTCAATCCGCTGATCTTTTTCGCCATCGTCATTACCCTGTTTCCGCTGGCGGTGGGGCCGGAGCCGCAACTGTTGCAGCGCATGGCCTCGGGCATCATCTGGGTGGCCGCGCTCCTGGCTACCTTGCTGTCCCTGGATGGCCTGTTTCGCAGCGATTTTGAAGACGGCTCATTGGAGCAGTGGGTGCTGTCACCGCACCCGCTGACCTTGCTGGTGCTGGTCAAGGTGCTGCACCACTGGTTGATGTGCGGCTTGCTGCTGGTGCTGTTGGCGCCGGTGCTCGGCCTGATGCTGGCGCTGCCCTGGTCGGTTATGCCGACCTTGTGCCTCAGCCTGCTGCTGGGTACTGCCGTGCTCAGCCTGCTGGGCGCCATAGGCGCGGCACTGACCGTAGGTTTGAAGGGTGGCGGCAGCATGTTGCTGGCGCTGCTGATACTGCCGTTGTACATCCCGGTACTGATTCTGGGCACCGGCGCCATGGACGCCGCATTGCAGGGATTGCCGGTACTCGGTTATCTGCTCTGGCTGGGTTGCCTGGCGTTGCTGGCATTGAGTCTGGCACCCTTGGCGATAGCCGCCGGATTACGAATTGGCGTGAGTGAATAGGCGCGGAGACTGACAGCGAATGAGCTGGACTTTTTTTCACAAATTGGGCTCGCCCAAGTGGTTTTACGAGATCAGCGGCAAGCTGTTGCCCTGGCTGACGGCGTTCAGCGTGCTGGCGCTGGTGATTGGCGTGGTATGGGGGCTGGTGTTTGCCCCGCAGGATTACCAGCAGGGTAATAGTTTTCGCATCATCTACATTCACGTGCCCGCCGCGATTCTGGCCCAGTCCTGTTACATGATGCTTGCGGTTGCTGGCATTGTCGGCCTGGTCTGGCGTATGAAGCTGGCCGATGTGGCGCTGCAGTGCGCTGCGCCCATCGGTGCCTGGATGACCTTTGTGGCCCTGATTACCGGCTCCATCTGGGGCAAGCCCACCTGGGGGACCTACTGGGAGTGGGATGCCCGCCTTACGTCCATGCTTATCCTGCTGTTTCTGTACTTTGGCATCATTGCCCTGCGCATGGCGATCAGCAATCGTGACACGGCGGCCAAGGCGACTGCGGTGATGGCCATCGTCGGTGTGGTCAACATTCCGATCATCAAATACTCGGTCGACTGGTGGAATACCCTGCACCAGCCGGCCACCTTCACCGTCACTGAAAAACCGGCGATGCCGGTGGAAATGTGGTTGCCACTGCTGGTGATGGTGCTGGCGTTCTATGGTCTGTTTGCGCTTAACCTGTTGCTGCGCATGCGCCTGGAAGTGCTGCGCCGCGAACACAAGGCGCGCTGGGTCCGCGAGATTCTGGAGAAGAGTGCATGAGTAACCTGTCCGAGTTCATTGCCATGGGCGGTCACGGTGTTTACGTCTGGTCTGCCTACGGGATTACGGCGACGGTTCTGATTCTGTTGTTCCTGCCACCGGTGCTGGGAAAGCGCCAGCTGGTTCAGGCTGAAGCACGCCGACGTCGGCGGGAGGGGTTGTAATGCATCCGTTGCGCAGAAAGCGCCTGATTCTGATCGTGCTGGTGATGTTGGGTGTCGGCGCTGCTGTGGCGCTGGCGCTGTCGGCGTTGCAGCAGAATATCAATCTGTTCTACACACCGACCCAGATCGTCGCCGGGGAGGTGCCGGATCAGGCGCGTATCCGTGCTGGCGGTATGGTGGTGAAGGGCAGTGTCGTGCGCTCAAAGGATAGCCTGGATGTGCGTTTTGACGTCAGCGATGGCGCTCACGCCGTGACCATCGCCTACAGCGGCATCCTGCCGGATCTGTTCCGCGAAGGGCAGGGCATTGTGGCGCTGGGTCGGCTGGACGCCAACGGCGTATTGCAGGCCGATGAGGTGCTCGCCAAGCACGATGAAGAGTACATGCCACCGGAAGTGGCCAAGGCCATGAACGATGCCAAGGCCAACAAAGCGGCGGCCGGCGAAGCAGCCGCAGACGCGCCAGCCAGCAACTACTGAGGTGCCGATCGCATGATTCCTGAACTTGGGCAGGTTGCCCTGATTATTGCCCTTTGCCTCGCGTTGCTGCAGGCCACCGTGCCCCTGTACGGCGCCTGGCGCGGCGACTCGCTGGCCATGGGGTTCGCCCAGCCGGCGGCCATGGCCCAGTGTCTGTTTGTGTTTTTTGCCTTTCTTTGCCTGGTGCATGCCTTTGTCACCAACGACTTCAGCGTCACCTATGTGGCGCTCAACTCCAACTCGGCGCTGCCCTGGTACTACCGCGTCAGTGCAGTGTGGGGTGGGCACGAAGGGTCGTTGTTGCTGTGGGCCCTGATCCTGGCGGCCTGGACCTTTGCCGTGGCGATCTTTTCACGTGATTTGCCGGAAGACATGCTGAGTCGGGTCCTGGCCGTGATGGGCATGATCAGTGTCGGTTTTCTGCTGTTCATGCTGATGACCTCCAACCCCTTTGATCGCCAACTGCCATTCCACCCGGCTGACGGCAATGATCTCAATCCGCTGTTGCAGGACTTTGGCCTGATCGTGCACCCGCCCATGCTCTACATGGGGTATGTAGGGTTCTCGGTCGCCTTTGCCTTTGCCATCGCCGCGCTGCTGGGTGGCCGTCTGGACGCCGCCTGGGCGCGCTGGTCGCGGCCCTGGACCATCATCGCCTGGGCCTTCCTTAGCCTGGGGATCGTGCTCGGCTCCTGGTGGGCCTATTACGAGCTTGGCTGGGGTGGCTGGTGGTTCTGGGACCCGGTGGAAAACGCATCCTTCATGCCCTGGCTGGTCGGTACCGCGCTGATTCACTCGCTCGCGGTGACCGAGAAGCGAGGCGTGTTCAAGAGCTGGACGGTGCTGCTGGCGATTGCCGCCTTCTCGCTCAGCCTGCTGGGTACCTTCCTGGTGCGCTCCGGGGTGTTGACCTCGGTGCATGCCTTTGCCACCGACCCCGAGCGCGGCGTGTTCATTCTCGGTTTCTTGCTGGTCGTAGTGGGCGGCTCGCTGCTGCTCTACGCCCTGCGCGCGCCGGTGGTGAAAAGCCAGATCGGTTTTGCCTGGAGTTCGCGTGAAGCCTTGCTGCTGGTGAATAACCTGGTGCTGGTGGTCGCGGCCCTCATGGTACTGCTGGGCACGCTGTATCCGTTGATCATGTCGGCCTTCGATACCCTGGTGTCGGTGGGGCCGCCGTATTTCAATGGCATGTTCCTGCCCCTGATGTCGATTCTGATGCTGGCCATGGGCGTAGGTATTGTCAGCCGCTGGAAAGAAACCCCACTGTCCTGGCTGACCGGCCAGCTGAAGTGGGTGCTGGTATTCGCAGCGCTGGGCGCGGTTGCCATCGCCGTGTGGATTGGCGATCACCTGTTCGCGGTGGGCAGCATGCTGCTGCTGGTGTTCTGGGTTACCGGTGCCAGTCTTCGCGACATTCTGCACAAGACCCGTAACAAGGGTCTGGCCAAGGGGCTGCGTGCCTTGCCGCGCAGCTACTGGGGCATGACTCTGGCGCACCTGGGCATTGCCGTGTGTGCGGTGGGCATCATCGGTGCCAGCTTGTTCGATAACCAGCGCGACCTGCGCATGGCGCCGGGCGATACCCTGGAGTTGGGCGGTTACTCGTTCACCTTCGAGGGCGTGCAGCACCGTGAAGGTTCCAACTGGGTGTCCGATCAAGGCCATATACGGGTGATGAAAGGCGGCCGTGAAGTCACCCTGCTGCATCCCGAAAAGCGCCTCTACAAGGTCAAGAATCAGCTGATGACCGAGGCTGGGATCGATGCCGGTTTCACCCGTGATCTCTTCGTCGCCATGGGCGAGCCGCTGGAGGGTGATGCCTGGGCCATTCGCGTGCACATCAAGCCGTTCGTACGCTGGGTCTGGCTGGGTGGTCTGCTGATGATGGCCGGCGGCTTGCTGTCGGCCAGTGACAAACGCTACCGCCTGAAAGCACGCCAGCGTCAGAGCGCGCCGGCCAGCGTAGGGGAGGCAGTCTGATGCGCCGCCTGTTCCTGTTGGTACCACTGGCCATCTTTCTGCTGATTGCCGGCTTCGCGTTATCGGGGCTTAGTGGCAAGAAGGCGGGTGAGAGCGAGCTGGCGTTACCGTCGCCGCTGATCAATCAGCCGTTCCCGGACTTCACCCTGAGCTCGGTCACCGACGCCTCGCAGACCGTCACCCGCAGCGATCTGCTCGGCAAGCCGGCACTGGTCAATGTCTGGGCCACCTGGTGTGTCGCCTGCCGCGTCGAGCATCCGGTGCTGAACAAGCTATCGGCGCAGGGCGTGGTGATTCATGGTGTCAATTACAAGGATGACCAGGCCGCGGCGCAGAAGTGGCTGCGCGACTTTCACAATCCCTATCAGTTGAACATCAGCGATACCGAGGGCCGGCTGGGGCTGGATCTGGGCGTTTATGGCGCTCCGGAAACCTTCCTCATCGATGCCCAGGGCGTGGTGCGTTACAAGTTCATCGGCGTGATTGACGAGACGGTATGGCAGAACGAGCTGGCGGCGCGTTATCAGGCGCTGGTCGAGGAGGCAAAACCATGAAGCGCTTACTCCTGGGGTTTAGCCTGTTTGCTGTGCTGCTGAGCGCGCAGGCGGCTGTGGACACCTTCGAGTTTGCCTCGGAGCAGGAGCGGGAGCGCTTCTACGCCATATCCACCGAACTGCGCTGCCCGAAATGCCAGAACCAGAACATCGCCGACTCCAACGCGCCCATTGCCGATGACCTGCGCAAGGAAGTCTACCGCCTGCTGAACGAGGGCAAGAGCGACGATGAAATAGTCGATTACATGGTCGCGCGTTACGGCGACTTTGTGCGCTACAAGCCAGCCTTGACCGCAGACACGCTGGTGCTCTGGTTTGGCCCGCTGTTTTTCCTGTTGGCGGGCTTCCTCGCCGTATTCATGTTGATCCGCCGCCGCCAGCGCGCCGCCAGCAACCCACTGGATAACATTCTGACCAGCGAAGAGCAGCAGCGGCTGGATCAACTGTTGGAAGAAAAGAAGAATCACGATGATTGATTTCTGGTTGAGTGCTGCCGTCCTGTTGCTGCTGGCGGTCGTTGTTGTTGTCTGGCCCCTGTGGCGTCGCCGCGCCCATGAGCGGGTTGATCGCACCGCGTTGAACGTGGCGCTGTATGAAGAACGCGTGGCTGAGCTGCAGGCCCAGCAGCGCGCCGGTGATCTGACTGAACCTCAGGCTGAGGCCGCCCGGCAGGAAGCCAGCCGGTTGCTGCTGGAAGACACCGCCAACGCCGATGCCCAGCGTGCCCCCCTGACGCGCAAGGTCGCGGGCGTACTGATCGCCGCCGCGGTGGTGCTGCCGGCGGCCGTGGTTGGCTTGTATCAGCTGTGGGGCAACCCTGAGGGACTGGCGCTCTACCGGGAAATGCAGGATACCCCGCAAGTCAGCAGCCTTGAGGCACTGATCGACCGCACCGAGCGGGTGGTCGAGGTGCAACCCACCAACGGTGAAGCCTGGTACATGCTGGGCCGCGCCTACATGAGCGCACAGCGCCCGGCCGACGCGGTGCAGGCTTTCGGCAACAGCCTGAACCAGATTGGTGAGGCGCCGGATGTGCTGGCCCAGCTGGCGCAGGCGCGTTACTTCGCCAATGGCAACCAGCTCGACCCCGAGTCGGTCGCCGCGCTCGACAAGGCGCTGGAGTTGCAACCCAACAACGCCACGGCGCTTGGTCTGCTGGGTATCGCCGCCTTTGAGGCTGGCGACTACAGCGGCGCCATTGGTTACTGGGAGCGTCTGCTGCAAAGCACCGAGCCCGGCAGCCAGGGCGCCCAGGCGATTCAGGGCGGGATTGATCGCGCGCGCGAGCGCATGGCCGCTGCCGGGCAGACCCCGCCAGAGGCGCAGTCGGGGCCGAGCATCAGTCTGCGCGTCAGTGTGGCGCCGGAGCTGATGGCCGAACTGGACCCGGCATCCAGCGTATTCGTCTTTGCCCGCGAACCGAACGGCCCGCCCATGCCGTTGATTGCCAAGCGGCTGACGCTGTCCCAGTTGCCGCTGGATATCACCCTGACGCAGGCAGATGCCATGTTGCCCGGCGTGACCCTGAGCAGCGAGCAATCGCTGCAACTGGTGGCGCGGGTGTCGCCGACCGGCGATGCGCGCGAAGGTACCCACCTGGGTCAGCTCGATGATGTGCACGCCGGCAGTGACGAACAGCTCGAACTGGTGATTGATCGCGCCGCCGACTGAGCCCCTTGGCTCGCTGCGTCAGCCAACGCCCCGCCGGAGACCTCCGGCGGGGCGTTTTTTTTCTACGCTTGCCAAGCCCGCCAAAAGGTTGTCACTGAACCCGATCACGGCGCTCTTGTCCAAATCAGAGGCAGTGCAACCAATGCCCCGTGCGTCGGTTGCACTGCCAGCGTGGCCCCCAGGGCCCTGTTGTGGTTGGGTTGTTGTCGCACTCAGCGCCTGCACGGCAGGCAGGAGAGGTGAATCATGTTGACTTCCATCCCGTTCGCCGACGACCGCGTGGTGGGCTTTCGCATCGAAGGTAAAATCACCGCCGAGGTATTGGATCAGGCTATCGAGTTGATCGAGGTGGGCCTGGCAAAATACCCCAGAGTGCGTCTCTACGTGGAAATGCCCAGTTTCGACGGCATCTCGGTCGAGGCCTTTTACAAGGACATGAAATACGGCCTGAGCAACTGGGGGCGTTTCGAGCGCGAAGCTGTGGTGACTGATCGGCATTGGCTGGAAAAAATGGCCAACGTGGCCGACAAGCTGTTCAGCTCGATCGACGTGCGCGTGTTTCCCTCAAATCAGACCGACGCGGCGCGCGATTGGGTGCAGGCTAATTAGCCGCAATTCTCGCGGCAGTTGGCCTCAGTCCTGCTGCACTTCCGGCAGGCTGAACGCCAGCAGCGCACCGAGTAGACCGATGCCGGACAACAGCAGCAGCATGCCCGCAGCGCCAATCAGCGAGCCGAGCAGGCCAAACAACCCGGTTGCCAGCAGAATCAAGCCTATGGCGCTGTTGCTGACTGCTACGTAGTCGGTGCGTTTGCTGCCGCCAGCCATGTCCAGCACATAGGTCTTGCGGCCCACGCGCACGCCGCTGTGGGCGATGCCAAGAATGAAGAACGCTACCGGAAACAGCCACGCCTGCAGGCCCTGCGGCAACACCGCAAAGCTGTGTAGTGCTATCACCAGTGGCCCCAGCAGGCTGGCAATGAAGGCGGCGCGAATCATCACCTGCCTGCTCGACTTGTCCGACATCCGGCCCCACACCATGGCGCTGAGGCTGCTGGCCAGGCCGTTGGCTACCAGAAAGGCGCCCAGCATGCCGAAGCTGGCTTCCAGGTCCTGCGCCAGAACCACGTAGTAGGGCGCTGAGAGCGCGGAACACAGCAGTAGTGCGCGGGTGATGACGAAGCGCCGGAAGGGTTTGTCTTCGCGCAGCAGGCTGATGCGGCCGATAGCTTCGCGCAGGCCATTGCCACCGCCATCGGTCGCGCCGGGTGACTCGTCGATGCTGCGGTAGACCAGTGCCGCCAGTACCCAGAGCAGCGCGGAGCCGACCAGCAGGCTGGCGTAGAACAAGGTGTCGTCGTCCTGCGGCGGCCAGATCAGGCAATAGCCGCCGAAGGCCAGCGCCAGCCAGCCAGAGAGGCTGGTGGCCAGGCCGTTGAGCCGCCCGCGGCGGGTCTTGGGAACTGTCTTGCCGATCACATCCTTGCTGGCCACCGAGCACAGCCCGCGCGCCAGACTGAACACAATCAGGCACAGGATGATCAGTACCCCCGCCAGCGTGCCTTCGGTCAGCCAGGCTACCGCGCCCATTACCAGCAAGGCAGCGGCCTGCAGCAGGCTGCCGATGATCCAGGTGCCCTTGCGGTAAGGGAAGCGTCGCACGTACGACGCGATGAACAACTGCGGCAACATGGAGCCGGATTCGCGAATCGGTACCAGCCAGGCGATCAGCGCGACTGGCGCGCCCACTACGCCCAGCAGCCAGGCGAGTGTGGTTTTTGGATTGGTCAGGGTGTCGCCCAGGCTGGTCAGGGTATTGGCCAGCACCTGACGAAAGAAGTTCTGCGGTACATCGGTACAGGCGCCGTCCGGAATGTCCTTGCAGACCCGGGCGTCCTCTTCGTTCATCAACTTGCTGTACAGGCCGTTCAGGTCTGGATCAAGTGGCATGGGTGGGGTGTTCTCATTGCGGTTTAAGCGTGGGCGCAAGAGTTTGCCGCAGATATCCGCCGTTGGCTACCGGGTGAATGCAGGGCTAATTGGCGTACGGGGCTTCTCTTTGCGCGGCAGAGCGGGTAAAAATGCGGGTTTATTCTGTTGCCGGCAGCCAGATGCTGCAGCAACCGCCGAGCAGAGCAAGGACACGCCTCACCCATGCGATTGAAATGCATCAAGCTGGCAGGCTTCAAATCCTTCGTGGACCCCACCACCGTGTACTTCCCGACCAACATGGGAGCCGTGGTGGGGCCGAACGGCTGCGGCAAGTCCAACATCATTGATGCAGTGCGCTGGGTAATGGGTGAAAGCTCGGCCAAGAACCTGCGCGGCGAATCGATGACTGACGTCATCTTCAATGGCTCCAATACCCGCAAGCCGGTCGGCCAGGCCTCGATCGAACTGGTGTTCGACAACAGCGACGGCACCCTGCAGGGCGAGTACGCCGGCTATAACGAAATCTCCATCCGCCGCCGCGTGACCCGCGAGGCGCAGAACCAGTATTTTCTCAACGGCACCAAGTGCCGCCGCCGCGACATTACCGACATCTTCATGGGCACCGGCCTGGGCCCGCGCAGCTACTCGATCATCGAACAGGGCATGATCTCCAAGCTGATCGAGGCCAAGCCCGATGAGCTGCGCCTGTTTATTGAAGAGGCCGCGGGTATCTCCAAGTACAAGGAGCGTCGCCGCGAAACCGAGAACCGCATTCGCCGCACCCACGACAATCTCGCGCGCCTGACCGACCTGCGCGACGAGCTGGAGCGCCAGCTGAGCCACTTGCATCGGCAGGCGCAGGCCGCCGAGAAGTATAAGGAGTACAAGGCCGAGGAGCGCCAGCTCAAGGCGCAGCTGCAGGCCCTGCGCTGGCAGACCCTCAACCAGCAGGCCGGCGAACGCGAGCACCGCGTGCGTGATCTGGAAGTGGCGCTGGAAGCCTTGATTGCCGAGCAGCGCAACGCCGACAGCGAAATCGAGAAGCAGCGTGACCAGCATTCAGACCTGAACGAGCGCTTCAACCAGGTTCAGGCGCGGTTTTACAGCCTGGGCGCCGATATCAGCCGCATCGAGCAGATTCTGCAGTTCAACCGTGATCGCCAGCGTCAGCTGCACGATGATATCGAGCAAACCGAACAGGCTTGGCAGGAGGCGCAGAGCCACCTGACCCAGGATCAGGCGCTGCTCGCCGACCTGCAGAATGAACTGGCAGAACTGGAACCCGAGCTGGAACTGGCCGGTGCCGCCGATGAAGATACCGCCATTGCGCTGCAGACCGCAGAAGAGACCATGCAAAGCTGGCAGCAGGCCTGGGAGCAGTTCAACCAGCAAGCCGCCGTACCGCGTCAGCAGGCCGAAGTGGAGCAATCGCGCATCCGGCACATGGAGCAGTCCATCGAGCGGCTGGGCGAGCGCATTCAGCGTCTTGAGGATGAGCGCAGTGGCTTGAGCTCCGGGCCGCTGGATGACGAGTTGGCCGAACTGGGCGAACAATTGGCCGAGCTGGAGATGCGCGGTGAGGGTGATCAGCTGGCCCTCGCTGATGTCAGCGAGACACTGCAACACGAGCGCGACAATCTCAACGCGCTGCAGCAGGAGCAGGATATTCGCCGCGGTGAGATGCAGCGCGGCAGCGGGCGGCTGGCGTCACTTGAGGCACTGCAGCAAGCAGCGCTGGGTCAGGGCAGCGACGTTGGCGACTGGCTGGCTGCGCAAGGCTTGGCTGGCGGACGGCAACTGGCGGAGCAGATTCAGGTCGCCAGCGGTTGGGAGCAGGCGGTAGAAACCGTATTGGCGGACGACTTGCAGGCAGTCTGTCTGGATGACGTGGCCGCGCTGGGCGATGCCCTGGCCGGCTTTGAGCAGGGCAAGCTACGCCTGCTGGATTCACGCAGTGCCGGCCACGTTGCGCCCGGCAGCCTGCTCGACAAGGTTACCTCAAAGCTTGATCTCAGCCCTTGGCTCGGCAGTATCCGGCCAGTCGACAGCCTGATTGAAGCCCTGGCACAACGTGACCAGCTGGCTTCCCACGAATCATTGATTACCCCACAGGGCCACTGGCTTGGCCCCAACTGGCTGCGTTACCGGCGCGGCGAGGCCAGCGAGTCGGGGGTGCTGGCACGCCAGCAGGAGATGGAGCAGCTGCAGCAGCAGCTGGGCGAACAGGAACTGGCGCTCGAGGCAGGCCAGCAGCGCCTTGGCGAATTGCGCGACCGTATTCGCGGACTGGAGCAGCAGCGCGACGGCCTGCAACAGAGCTTGTCCGGGGTGGGCAGGCAACAGGGTGAACTCAAGGCCCAATGGTCTGCCAAGCAGGTGCGTCTGGAGCAGATCAGTGCGCGGCGCCAGCGTATCGGCGACGACCTGCAGGACATCAAGCAGCAGCGCAGTGACGAGCTGGAACAGATCGGCGAAGCGCGGCTGACGCTGCAGGCAGCGCTCGACAGTATGGAGCAGGACACCGGGCAGCGCGAGGCCCTGCTGCGCCAGCGTGACGAAGCACGCGCAACACTGGATCAGGCGCGCCAGCAAGGCCGTCAGCAGAAGGACCGCTCGCACCAGTTGGCCTTGCGCGTGCAGTCACTCCGCGCGCAGCAGAACAGTACCTCGCAGGGGCTGGAGCGGCAGTTGTTGCAGGTCGAGCGCCTGGGCGAACGCCGCGAACAGCTGCGCATGACCCTGGAAGAAAGCCAGGCCCCGGAAGACGATCAGCGCATCGAGCTGGAAACCCTGCTGGAGCAGCGCGTTGAAGTAGAGCACGAACTCGCTCGCGCGCGCGAAGCGCTGGAAGGCGTCGATCAGCAGATGCGCACGCAGGAAACCCGCCGCGTGCAGGCCGAGCAGCAGGCGCAGGTATTGCGCGAGCAGTTGGACGAGCAGCGGCTGACCGCGCGCGACCTGCAAACCCGCCGTCAGGGTGTGCAGGAGCAGTTGCTGGAAGCCGGCTACGACCTGAATGGCGTGATCGAAACTTTGCCGGCAGGCGCCAGCGAGGCCGACTGGGAACAGCAGTTGGGGCAACTCGATGCGCGCATCCAGCGCCTGGGCGCGATCAACCTGGCGGCCATTGAAGAATATGAGCAGCAGTCAGAGCGAAAACGCTATCTGGATGCGCAAAATGCCGACCTGGAAGAGGCGCTGAATACGCTGGAGCAGGTCATTCGCAAGATCGACCGCGAGACCCGTGCCCGCTTCAAGGAAACCTTCGACAAGGTCAATCACGGCTTGCAGGCGCTGTTTCCCAAGGTGTTCGGCGGCGGTAATGCCTATCTGGAGCTGACCGGCGATGATCTGCTGGATACCGGCGTGACCATCATGGCGCGGCCGCCCGGCAAGAAAAACAGCACCATTCACCTGCTTTCGGGTGGCGAGAAGGCGTTGACCGCGATTGCCCTGGTGTTTTCCATCTTCCAGCTCAATCCCGCGCCGTTCTGCATGCTCGATGAGGTTGACGCGCCGTTGGACGACGCCAACGTGGGGCGCTACGCGCGCATGGTCAAGGAAATGTCGTCACGGGTCCAGTTTATCTACATCACTCATAACAAAATTGCGATGGAGATGGCAGATCAGTTAATGGGCGTGACCATGCATGAACCCGGTTGTTCCAGGTTGGTCACAGTCGACGTGGAAGAGGCGGCAGCACTGGCGGCAGTGTAAAGTTGGCGACGGGCATGCTAGCATCCGGCCAGATAACAGGCGGGCCTTGGCCCCAAACAGAATTGTGACAACAGGAACGGGTATTCATGGATTTCGGTTTGCGTGAGTGGCTTTTCATTATCGGCCTTCTTGTCATCGCCGGCATTCTGTTTGATGGCTGGCGCCGCATGGGCGGGCGTTCGCGCATTCGCTTCAAACTGGAACGCAACCTCAGCGACTTGCCGGAAGACGAAGCGGGCAGCGATGAGCTGCTGGGGCCGCCACGTGTGGTTGGTGGCCGGCATGAACGTGAAGAACCCTCGTTTGGCTCGGCGCTGGACGACGTTGCTGACCAACAGCCGCAGACCGATTGGCACGAGCCAGAGCAGGTGGGCCTTGATCTTGAAGAGCCGCCAGTGCTGGTCGACCCAGTTGCGCAGAAACCGGCAGCCAAACCGGGCAAGCCGCGCAAGCCCGACAGCCCAACCAATCCGGAACCCAAGCCCGAGCAAGAATCCCTGCCGGTAGAGGAAGTATTGGTGATCAACGTGGTGGCGCGTGACGAACAGGGCTTCCTTGGCTCGGCGCTGCACCAGAGCATTCTGGAAAGCGGCCTGCGCTTTGGCGACATGAACATATTCCACCGCCACGAGAGCATGAGCGGCAACGGCGATGTGCTGTTCTCCATGGCCAACGCGCTGAAACCCGGCATATTTGACCTGGATGAGATGGACAGCGGTTACGTACGTGCGGTCAGCTTCTTCATGGGCTTGCCCGGTCCCCGCCATCCCAAGCAGGCGCTGGACCTGATGATTGCCGCTGCGCGCAAGCTGTCCCACGAGCTGGGTGGCGATCTGAAAGACGAGCAGCGCAGTGTGCTCACCGCGCAAACCATTGAGCATTACCGTCAGCGTATTGCCGAGTTTGAGCGCCGGCACTACAGCCTCAGGCGCTAAAGACAGCGCTGGAAGGCGCCTGCCTTCCAGCTTCAAGCTTCAAGCGAAACCCCAAACCCAAACTGCACTGCGCTGTGGCTATTGACTCTAAGCCTGCAGCTTGCAGCTTATAGTTTGAAGCCACTGCGTTTGCCGCAGCGGCTGGCCCGGTTACAATTACCTCCCTGTTTCCCAATACCGCCGGTTACCCATGACCCAGCACACCACCCCCGCCGAACGCGCCTTGGCGCTGCGCGAGGAAATCGCGCAGCATAACCACCGTTATTACGTGCTGGACGAGCCGGCCATTCCGGATGCCGAGTACGATCGCCTGTTTAATGAACTCAAGGCGATTGAGGCGCAGCACCCTGATCTCATAACCCCCGATTCACCTACCCAGCGGGTAGGCGGCGCGCCGGCGGGTGGTTTTGGCGAGGTGCAGCATGAGGTGCCCATGCTCAGTCTGGGTAACGCCTTTGCCGAGCAGGACATGCTGGATTTCGATCGCCGGGTGCGCGAAGGCCTGGATCTGCCAGCGGGCGATCTTTTTGGCGGCGGGGAAGATGTGGAGTACTGCTGCGAACCCAAGCTCGACGGTCTGGCGGTCAGCCTGCTGTACGAGAATGGCCTGCTGGTGCGCGGCGCCACCCGTGGCGACGGCAGCACCGGCGAGGATATTTCCAGCAACGTGCGCACCATCCGCAATGTGCCGCTCAAGCTGCGCGGCGAAGGCTGGCCGGCAGTGCTGGAGGTACGCGGCGAGGTGTTCATCAGCAAGGCCGGTTTCGAGGCGCTGAACGAGACCGCGCGCGCCAACGACAGTAAGACCTTCGCCAATCCGCGCAACGCCGCGGCCGGAAGCCTGCGCCAACTCGATCCGGCGATTACCGCCAGCCGGCCGCTGGAGTTCTGCTGCTACGGCTTTGGTCGCGTGGAAGGTGATTTGCCGGCAACCCAGGAAGGCATCCTGCAGGCGTTCAAAGGCTGGGGTTTGACCATCAGCCGCGAGCTGAAGATCAAGCAGGGCGTCGCCGGCTGCCTGGAGTACTACCGCGACATTGGCGAGCGCCGCGCTGCGCTGGATTACGAGATTGATGGCGTGGTGTTCAAGGTCAACCGGCTCGACTACCAGCGCGAGTTGGGCTTTCGCGCGCGCGAGCCGCGCTGGGCCATTGCGCATAAATTCCCCGCTTCCGAAGAGCTGACCGAGCTGCTCGACGTGGAGTTTCAGGTCGGCCGCACCGGCGCCATTACCCCGGTCGCTCGGCTCAAGCCGGTGCAGGTGGCGGGTGTCACCGTTTCCAACGCTACCCTGCACAACATGGATGAAGTTGCCCGGCTGGGGGTGATGATCGGCGATACCGTGATCATCCGCCGCGCCGGTGATGTGATTCCGCAGGTGATGCAGGTGGTCAGCGAGCGGCGCCCGGCGGATGCGCGGCCGATTGATGTGCCGAGTGAATGTCCGGTGTGTGGCTCGGCGGTGGAGCGTACCCAGCTGACCAAGCGCGGCAAGGGGCGGGAAACCACCAGCGAAGGCGCGGTGTATCGCTGTGTGGGTCGGCTGACCTGCGCCGCGCAACTCAAGCAGTCGATCATTCACTTTGTCTCGCGCCGCGCCATGGATATCGATGGCCTGGGCGAGAAGAGCGTCGAGCAACTGGTGGACACCGGTCTGGTCGGCTCGCCGGCTGATCTGTATCAATTGACCTACGATCAGGTGCTGCCGCTCGAAGGCTTTGCTGATCTCTCGACCCGCAATCTGCTCACCGCGATTGCCGACAGCCGCACACCGGCTTTGGCGCGCTTCATCTACGCGCTGGGTATTCCGGACGTGGGTGAAGAGACCGCCAAGCTGCTGGCGCGCGCGCTCGGCTCGCTGGCGCGCATCCGCGAGGCGCTGCCACAGGTGCTGGTGTACCTGCCGGATGTGGGCGCCGAGGTAGCCTACGAGATTCACAATTTCTTTGCCGATGAACATAACCAGCAGGTGATTGACCAGTTGCTGGCGCGTGGCGTGGCACCGCAGGAAACCGGAGAGCTGGGCACCGAATTTGCCGCCAGCGTGTCGCTGGCCGAGTTTCTCGCGCGGCTGGATATTCCGCATATTGCCAAGACCGGCGCCGAGCGTCTGGCAGACAAATTTGGCAGCTTGCGGGCGATATTCGATGCTGATTGGCTGGATCTCAAACAGGTCGAGCGCCTGAACGAGAAAGCCATCAAGGAGCTGCGGGCCTTTGCGCTGAATGAGCAGGCCCGCGAGCAGGCGCTGAGCATCGAGCAACAACTGCGTGACTTTGGCATGCACTGGGAGTCCGAGCGCGCCCAAGCCGATAGCCTGCCGCTCAGCGGCCAGACTTGGGTGCTCACCGGCACCCTGGAGGCGATGCCGCGTGACATGGCCAAGGTGCACCTGGAGAGTCTGGGCGCCAAGGTGGCCGGTAGCGTGTCGGCCAAAACCCACTGCGTGGTCGCCGGCCCGGGTGCAGGCAGCAAGCTGGCCAAGGCTGAGCAGTTGGGTGTGCAGGTGCTGGACGAGGCCGGGCTGCTGAGCATGCTGGCAGAGCAGGGCATCACGCTATGACGCAGCGGGGCGCAGACGAATTGTCAGCCAAGCCAGTGATAGTACTGGCGCCGATGGAAGGGCTGGTCGACCCGCCGATGCGCGACATTCTCACCCGTATTGGCGGCATCGATTGGTGCGTCAGCGAATTCATTCGCGTCACCACCGGCCTGCTCAACCGCGGCACTATTCAGCGCATCGTGCCGGAGCTGAGCCAGGGCTGGAAAACCCGCACCGGTGTACCGGTGCGGCCACAATTGCTCGGCTCAGATGTGCGCTGGATGGGGGAGAACGCCGCGCTCCTGGCCAGCATGGGCGCGCCGGCGATTGATCTGAATTTTGGCTGTCCGGCCAAGACGGTCAACCGTCACCGTGGCGGCGCCTCGCTGTTGCGTGAGCCGGAACTGCTGCAGCAGATTGTCGCCAGTGTGCGCGCTGCAACCCCGGCGCATATCCCGGTCACCGCCAAAATGCGCCTGGGTTACAGCGACACCGCGCAGACCCTGGAGTGTGCCGCGGCGCTGGCCGCCGGCGGCGCCAGCGAAATTACCGTGCACGCGCGCACCAAGATGGATGGCTACAAGCCGCCTGCGCACTGGCACTGGCTGGCGCGGATTCGCGAGTCGGTAGAGGTACCGGTGATCGCCAATGGCGACGTTTGGACGCCCGAGGATTACCACCGGATTCGCGAGATCAGCGGCTGCCAACAAGTGATGATTGGTCGCGGACTGGTGCGCCGGCCCGATCTGGCGCGGCAGATTCGCGGGCTGGATGGCGCTGATGCCGAGATGGCGCCCTGGCCTACGCTGCTGCCGTGGATCGCTGATTTCTTCGAGCAGACCCGCGCGCGCGTGGTCGACCGCCATGCGCCGGGCCGGCTCAAGCAGTGGTTGTCGATGCTGGGGCTGACCTATCCCGAGGCCAAGCCTGTGTTTGCGGCGCTGCGCCGCGAGAACGATGCCGAGGCGATCAGTGCCTGCCTGGCCGCCCTGGCAGCGGGAGAAGACCAAGCCCGTACGCTGTTGGCCTTGCCATCGGCCAGCGCCTTGGGCGCCGCCTGAGGCGCTAGTGATGGCTGAGCTGATTCAGCTCGGCGATCAGCTGGTGGCTGGCCTGTTCACTCTGTTGCAATAACTGCTCAAGCGCTGCCAGTTGTCCCGACAGTTCGGCGCAGAGGTCAGGGTTGGCGTGCTCCGCGCTGCTGTGCAGTGCCTCCTGCAGGTCATTGCCCAGCTGGCTGGCCTGCTGCACCTGCTCGGCCGATTGAGTCAGCAGGGCATCAGTCCCTTGCACGCAGGCGTCCAGCGCGGTGATCTCGTGGCTGACCTGCAGGCTTTGCTCATCCATCTGACTGATGATGTCGCCTACCTCTGCGGTCGCGGCAGTGGTGCGGGTGGCCAGCGCACGTACTTCGTCGGCCACCACGGCAAAGCCGCGACCGCTTTCACCGGCCCGCGCCGCCTCGATCGCGGCATTCAGCGCCAGCAGGTTGGTCTGGCTGGCGATGCCATCGATCACCTGGGTGACCTTGCTGATGCGCGCGCTTTGCTGCTGCAGCTGGCTGAGCAGTTGCAGGCTGGCCGCGCTGTGATCGCGCAACAGCCCGGCCTGGCTCAGACAATCCTGCAGACCGCCTTGTGCCGCGCTCTGCGCGCCACATAGCTGGGCGATGGATTGGCGGAGCTGCTCGTTGTGCTGTTGACCGGTGGCGGCCTGATGCTGTGCCTGATCGCAGAGCGCGCCCAGATGCTGCAACCCGATTTGCGTGGCCTGCAGTTGCTCTGGCAGTGGCGCTGCGCCGGCGGCCAGGGCCTGCAAGCGGGCGGCCTGTTGCGCGGCCTTTTCGGTATGGATTGCCGCTTCGGCGGCGACCGCTGAATGGATGCTGTCGGCGTTGGCACTGGAGGGCAAATCGGCCGGCGGGTAGCGCCAGGGCAGGCCCAGCCACGGCACCACGCAGAGTACCAAGGCCGGGCCCAGGGCGTAGCCGCCGTGGCTGTGAAAGAGCCAGGCCAGCATGCCCAATTGAATGCAGGCCAAGGCCGCCTTGCCGATGATTCCTGTTTGCATGAAGTGTTCCGTCAGGTGCCGCTACTGCTCATTGTTATTGTGAAGTCAGACCTGTGGCGATTAGGCCACCGCCCATCCGGCAATTCAATCGCCTTGCGCGGGCAAGCGGTGCGCGCGCATAAAGCGCAGATCCAGCCAGTCCTTCAACCGGCCGGCGAGCCGCCCCTGGGTGGCCAGCGCGCCATAACTCAGCAGCGCACGGCCATCGCCACAGGCCAGTAGCGCCAGTGCGCGCGGCTGTGGCTGGTAGTGCTGCAAGTTGCCCTGCGCCGCAGCCAGCAGGTTGTGGGCTAGCACCGGCCCCTGGCGCACGGCGTAGACGCCGGCGTGCGGAGTGTCAGGCAAGCTGGCGCAATCACCGGCGGCGAATATGCACGGATGGCTGCTGCGCAACTGCGCATCGATGCGAATAAAACCCTGCGCATCACATTCCAGACCACTTGTTGCCTGCCAATCAGCTGCAGCGGCGCCGGTGGCCAGCACTACCGCGTCAGGCTGCGCCACGGCGTGCCCGTCGCTATACAACTGCCCGTCGCTAATCCTTTCTATCGGCAGCTTCTCGTGCAGCTTTACGTTGGCCTTGCCAAGACGAGCCCGCGCCAGCCGGGCGAGGCGCAGCGGGTGGCTGGTCAGCAGGGCGTGGCGGCAGAACAGCGACACTGTGGTTTGCGGCAGGCTCAGACGCAGCGCCAGCGCCAGCTCGACCCCGGCGGCGCCGCCGCCCAGTATGGCCAGGTGCGCGGGTGGCTGCGCCTGCCAGGTGCGCCATTGTTGCACGATGCCGGGAAAGGGCTTGGCCCCCACCAGCGGCAGGCTGCCATCGGTATTGAAGTCGATCACCGGCAAGGCGCCGCTATTGAGCGAAAGTCTGGCAAAGCCCATGCGCTTGCCGCTGGCCAGCAAAATGGCCTGGTTGTGGGCATCCAGCGCCAACAGCTCATCGCAGATCAGCTGCATGCCGCAGGCGGCCGCCAGGGGCGCGAGCTCGATACTGCATTGCGCGGCGGTAAAGCGGCCGGCCAGCAGCCCCGGCAGCATGCCGGAATACCAGGCGTAAGGTTGGGCGTTGACCAGCAGGCTGCCGGCTGGCGCACGCTGGCCGTTGGCAATCCATTGGCGCAGGGCGACCAGATGAGCGTGACCACCGCCGACCATGATCAGCGGTGCTTGCGGGGTAGAGGTTGGCATGCCGCTAGCCTAGCCTCGGCACGGCCGCAGGGGAAGCCCTTGCAGCTGGTCGGAAAGGCGCAGCGCAGGGGCATTTCGGGTCTACCCTGTGGGGTGTTTCAAAATGTCACATTGCCGGCATTGATGGATACGCATTGTGCTGAATGATGCGCTTATTTCGAAATCGACTTTCGCTGTGCGAACCTGATAGTCTCCAGACCTGACAATTCCAATTAAAAAATGAAGGAGCATGGCGTGATCGACAATAATCGCTATCCAACATCCATCAGAGCCTGGGTAACTGTGGGCATCCTGCTGGTGGCCTATGTTCTTTCCTTCATTGATCGACAGATTCTTAACCTGCTGGTGGGGCCCATTCGTGCAGATCTGGGCATCAGCGACACCCAGATGAGCTTGCTGATGGGGCTGTCATTCGCCATTTTCTACACGGTGGCCGGTATTCCGCTGGGGCGCATCGCCGACAGCAAAAGCCGCCGTGGCCTGATTGCCTGGGGCGTGGCCTTCTGGAGCTTGATGACCGCCGCCTGCGGTTTGGCGCAACAGTACTGGCATTTTATCCTCTGCCGTATTGGGGTGGGCGCCGGTGAGGCGGCCTTGTCGCCGGCGGCTTACTCGCTGATTGCCGACAGCTTCCCGGCGGATCGCCGCGCTACCGCCATCAGCGTGTACGCCATGGGCATTTATCTGGGCGCCGGCATGGCGTTTCTGCTGGGCGGCATTGTGGTGACCTGGGCCAACGCCCAGGGCCCGATGACACTGCCGGTGCTGGGCATAGTGCGGCCCTGGCAGCTGATCTTTTTGGTGCTGGGCGCCGTGGGCCTGATGTTCTGCCTGGTGCTGCTGGCAATCAAGGAGCCGACGCGCAAGGGCGTTGGCGCCGGCGTTGCGGTACCGCTGAAAGAGGTAGGCGCCTACTTGCTGACCATTCGCAAGGCCGTGCTGTGCCACAACTTCGGCTTCGCCTGTCTGTCGTTCGCCTCGTACGGCGCATCGGCCTGGATTCCGACCTTCTTCATTCGTACCCATGGGCTCACGCCCGGTGAAGTCGGCATTTATTACGGCAGCCTGGTAATGGTCGCCGGTTCTACCGGTATCGTCTTTGGCGGCCGCCTGGCGGACTACATGGCGCGTCGCGGCTACCGTGATGCCAACATGCGGGTTGGTTTGCTGGCCGCCGTGCTGACGCTGTTGTGCAACGCGGTTTACCTGGTTGATAACATGCCGCTGCTGTGGGCTATCATGTTCTTCAACGTATTTACCGTGGCCATGCCCTTTGGCGTGGCACCGGCCGCGATTCAGGAGATCATGCCCAACGCCATGCGCGGCCAGGCCTCGGCAATCTACCTGTTTACCATTACCCTGATCGGTCTGGGTATTGGACCAACCGCCGTCGCCATGTTTACCGACTTTGTATTCCAGGACGACATGGCGGTACGTTATTCGATCTTCATCGTGGCCAGCGTGATTACCGTGGGTTCGATTATTCTGCTCTGGATGGGCCTCAAGCCCTACCGAGCAGCACGGGACACGCTGGAAAACTGGAGTGAACAGCAGGGCCAGCCTGGTTGAGTATGTGACTCGGAGTAGCCAGCTGATTTATTTATTTCAACAGGAGCAACAACATGACTGACGCAGTTATCGTATCCACGGCCCGTACGGCTCTGGGCAAATCCTATCGCGGTGCGCTGAACAACACGCACAGTGTCGACATGGCTGGCTACGTTATCGAGCACGCGGTCAAGCGCGCCGGTATCGATCCTTCGCTGGTTGAAGACGTGATCCTGGGCGCGACCTTCCATGAGGGCGCACAGGGCAAGAACATGGCTCGCCTGGCGGCCATCCGCGCCGGCCTGCCGGTGACCACCGCCGGTATGTCGATCAACCGTTTCTGCAGCTCCGGTCTGCAGTCCATCGCCATCGCCGCCCAGCGCGTCGTCAGCGAGAAAATCCCGGCCATCGTTGCCGGAGGCGTTGAATCCATCAGCCTGTGCCAGAACGACAAGCTGAACATGTTCCACGGCACCAACGAGTGGATCAAACAGAACAAGCCTGCGCTCTACATGTCGATGATCGAAACTGCCGACATCGTTGCCCAGCGTTACAACGTCAGCCGTGAAGCACAGGACGAATACTCCCTGCTGAGCCAGCAGCGCACCGCCGCCGGCCAGGAAAGCGGCAAGTTTGCTGACGAAATCGTGCCTTACGACACCATCATGAAGGTGCAGAACAAGGAAACCGGCGAGATCACCGATCAGGCCGTCAACCTGGTAAAAGACGAGTGCAACCGTCCGGGCACCACCCTGGAAGGTCTGGCCGGTCTGCAGCCTGTGCGTGGCCCGGGCAACTTCATCACCGCCGGTAACGCCAGCCAGCTGTCTGACGGCGCCTCTGTCTGCACCGTGATGAACAGCAAGGTCGCCGAACAGCTGGGCATCCAGCCCATGGGCATCTTCCGCGGCTTCGCGGTTGCCGGTTGCGAGCCTGATGAAATGGGCATTGGCCCGGTCTTCGCGATTCCGCGTCTGCTGGAGCGTAACGGCCTGAAAATGGACGACATCGGTCTGTGGGAACTGAACGAAGCTTTTGCTTCGCAGGTGATCTACTGCGCCGAGCGCCTGGGCATCCCGATGGAAAACCTCAACGTCAACGGCGGCTCTATCTCCATCGGCCACCCTTACGGCGTAACCGGTTCCCGTCTGGTTGGCCACGCGCTGATCGAAGGCAAGCGCCGCGGCGTCAAGTACGTGGTCGTGACCATGTGCATCGGCGGCGGCCAGGGTGCTGCCGGCCTGTTCGAAATCGTCTGACCCCAGCCGTAAGCTGCAAGCAAACCCGGGCCACGCTCGGGTTTCGCTTTTCGGGTTTGGCTTAAAGCTCGCCGCACGAAGCTTGCAGCTAAAAATTCCAGAGGAATTTTCTGTGTCTCAAAAGATTATCAACACCGACGATCTGGCGTTTCTGCTCTACGAATTGCTGGATATCGAACGTTTTACCCAGTTCCCCCGCTATGAAGACCATAGCCGCGATACCTTCGACGCCGCCATCGAACTGGCGCTGAAAGTGGCCGCCGAAACCTTCGCGCCGCACAACCACGCCTGCGATGAAGACGAACCGCGCTTCGAGAACGGCAAGGTAGTGATTCGCCCGGAAGTGGCAGAAGCACTTAAAGTCTTGCGGGAAACCGGCCTGATGGCCGCCTCACAGGATTACGAGCGCGGCGGCATGCAACTGCCGGCAGCGGTATCGCAAACCTGCGTCGGCCTGATCAAGGGCGCCAACGTCAGCACCCAGGCCTACGCCGGTCTGACCATTGCCGCCAGCAACCTGATCATGGCGCACGGCACCGACGAGCAGAAACAGCGCTACGCTGAACCCATGATGGCCGGCCGCTTCTTCGGCACCATGTGTCTGACCGAGCCGCATGCCGGCTCATCCCTGGGCGACATCAAATCCCGCGCGATCCCGCAGGACGACGGCACCTATCGCATCAGCGGCAACAAGATCTTCATCTCTGCTGGTGACCACGAGCTGAGCGACAACATTATTCACCTGGTACTGGCCAAGCTGCCCGACGCGCCACCCGGCGCCAAGGGGATCTCGCTGTTCATCGTGCCCAAGTTCCTGGTCAACGAAGACGGCAGCCTCGGCGAGCGTAACGACGTGACCCTGGCTGGCCTGATCCACAAGATGGGTTATCGCGGCACCACCTCAACCATGCTCAACTTTGGTGAGAAGGGCGGCGCGGTAGGCTACCTAGTGGGCGAGCCGCACAACGGCCTGGCCGGCATGTTCCACATGATGAACGAGGCGCGCATCGGCGTTGGCCTAGGTTCGGTCATGCTGGGTTATACCGGTTACCTGCACGCACTGGACTACGCCCGCGACCGCACCCAGGGCCGCCCCATGGCCGAGCGCGACCCGGCCACGCCGATGATCCCGTTGATTCAGCACGCCGACGTCCGCCGCATGCTGCTGGCGCAGAAAGCCTTTGTAGAAGGTGGCCTGTCGCTGTGCCTGTTCTCCTCTACGCTGGTAGACGAGAAGAAGCACGCGCCCACAGCAGAAGAGCGCGAAGCCGCTGCCGGCCTGCTCGATTTGCTCACGCCCATCGTTAAATCCTGGCCCTCGCAGTTCTGCCTGGAAGCCAACAGCCTGGCGATTCAGGTACACGGCGGCTACGGCTACACCCGCGAGTACCCGGTCGAGCAGTTCTACCGCGACAACCGCCTGAACCCCATCCATGAAGGCACCCACGGTATTCAGGGCCAGGACCTGCTCGGCCGCAAGGTCAGCATGGCTGGCGGGCAGCACTACCAGGCGCTGCTGCAACGCATCCGCGCTACCATCGACGCCGCCAGCGGCAGCGATGAGCTGAAGGCCAGCGCCGAGCTGCTGAGCAAGGCAATGGCCACGCTGGAAGAAACCACCAGCGCCCTGCAAGCCATCAAAAAAACCGACCCCGACCGCGCCCTGGCCAACGCTTATCTGTACATGGAGTGCTTTGGTCACGTGGTCGTCGGCTGGCTCTGGCTGCGCCAGGCGCAAGCTGCACTCAAAGGCCTGCAAGACGGCGGCGCACGTCAGCCAGCCTTCTACCAGGGCAAGCTGAACACCTGCGAGTACTTCCTGCGCTACGAACTGCCCAAGCCGCTGGCCTTGGCAGAAGTACTGCGCAGCGCAGACCGCACCACGCTGGACATGCCACTGGATTGTTTCTGATTCGGTTGGTGTGATGAAAAACCGGGCCCTGGGCCCGGTTTTTTTATGGCCGCTTGCTGCGTCACAACTGGCCCTGCGCTGTATGCCCCGCCGCCGCCGGGTTATGCTTACCCCCATGTACAGCCTCGCTCACCCCGTCACCCATACCCTGGAAATCCGCAAAAGCCGCTTCCTCGCCTGCGTCGAACCCATCTCTGACCGCGCCGCTGCGCAGGCGCGGGTGAACGAACTGCGCGCGGAGCATCCGGGTTGCGCCCATGTATGCTGGGCATTGCTGGCCGGCGGCCACAGCGCCGCCGTAGACGACGGCGAACCCAGCGGCACCGCAGGCCGCCCCATGCTCGACGTACTCCGCCATCAACAACTGGACGGCGTACTCGCCACCGTGGTGCGCTACTTTGGCGGCGTAAAGTTGGGCGCCGGTGGGCTGGTACGTGCCTACACCGACGCCGTAGCCCAGGCCCTGCTGCAAGCCGAAAAAATCGAACACATCCCCACCCAAACCCTCTACTGCGAACTGGCCTATGCCCATGAAGGCGTCGCTCGTAACCTGATTGCCGAGCTAGGCGGCGAGCTGCTTGAGGTCAGTCATGGGAAGGCGGTGCGCATGCAAATAAGTTTGCCCGCTAGCGCAGCGCAGGCGTTGCAAGAGCAGCTCATGTCGATTACTCGGGGTGAGCTTAAGTGGGAGGTTGACGCTTCCTCAGATAAGTGATGCGTCAGGTTGGCTAGGAACCGGGACGGCTGCTTTCGGCCGATTCTGTTGAAAAAGTCGGATTTTCGGTTCTGCGGTGCTGAGGCACCGCAACCACCGGAGGACCTAATCACCACACTCAGTGGTTTCTCGGCCCTTCGTTGACTCTTGCTGCTCTGTTATTGGGTTAGTTTGAGGGTTTTTGCTTAGTGCAGGCGCACCTATCCCGTGACGGGTGGCGCTTGAGATGTAAATTTAGCCAGCCGTCGCAGGTTTTGCACCGCGGCGGCCAGGGTAAACTCATCGGTCGCGCCACTCATGCCACGTAGTCGCAAGCGATCCAATTTCAGGATGCGCTTGAGGTGGGCAAATAGCATTTCGACCTTTTTACGTTCGTGGCGAGAGCGCTGATACGCCGGCGTTGCTGCAA